>Ga0209184_1000026_pt1 | contig 197644 bp, 152 predicted proteins | sample EN8Hudsemesocosm_2_FD_184627 | JGI IMG/M metagenome (GOLD analysis project Ga0209184, IMG submission 184627) | Methane-oxidizing microbial communities from mesocosms in the Hudson Canyon - EN8C Hudson Canyon (SPAdes) (version 2) | ecosystem: Environmental > Aquatic > Marine > Cold seeps... | reverse complement strand
TTCAAATGATATTGTAAATCACCGAGTTTAGCGTCAAGTGGAATATTAACACTGGCTAAATGCTGAACAGTGCTCGCCAGACCTTGCAGTACTGGGTCGTCATTCGTCGTTACATCAACACTCACTGGGCTTAAGCCGGTAGGCGTTGCAACAGGCTGCTGTGCATCAAATGGCGTAGCAAAAAGTGTTGGAGACAATACACGCTCACCACCGACATCATAATTTTTCAAGAACTCTCGAAACACATGAGCGCCGTAGCTATCATTACGGTACAAACCATCCCAATTGGATAGAATTGAACACGCAGATGAGATATCAATAACAGTTTCATCTGCCAAGGTAATATCAGCAACACCGGTACAGCGTGAGACGACATCATCTTTAAGTATTTCAGATGAAAGACCACGTTCACTGGTGACAACATTTTTCAGTTCTTCTAAATTAAACTTACCATCAGCGCCTGATATTCCATTTGCAGATACTTCTTCTAGCATTGTTGCATTCATTCTTGTACGAGGGCTTCGTATCGTTTTTTCTGGGCCAAAAACGATCGAATAACCTTCAAGTGGTTCCTGTGCGTTATTTAACCAATGACTGCTGTTGGCATTAAAGACGTAATCACTACGTAATGCCTTAGGTGACTTTTCGTAAGGAACGACACCTGGGATAGGGGTATTACCCGCATCAAGCCACTCAAAAACGGGCTGACTGCCGTCCATAATAAGCTCGCCTTTACCTTCTCGCCAATACGCCTTACCAGTAGGGTCATAACTTACAAAGTTATTGATTAGATATTCAGCCGTAGGGTTCAAGTTAGGAGCTCGTGAACCGTCGATGAAAAATGCGTTACCTTTTTCATCCGTTGCAATGGTATTCACCCAAGGAATACCTTGATAGGTCTCGAAAGCCGCATCAAATTCTTCAATCGTCTTAGCAACACCCATCGCGAACCATTGACTGACCATATTATGGTTTTCTACGTTTGCGTCACGGAAGGTTAGTGCCGTTCCATTAGGTACCCAACCAATCATCGGGCCATAATGTGAGGAGTATAGTGTTTTCTGAACTTCACTCACGCTACCGTCTTCATTCGTGACGGTGACGCTATAGTCTGCGCTACTCATGTCACGGAACCCTTCGCCATATTTGTAACGTGTTGGGTCACTAGGGTCTAGTATCAGATTATAAATGCTAAATCTTTTTGATTGAGAAACCGTGTGAGTCCATGCTAAGTGCTCATTGAACCCCATCAAAACGCCCGGCACACCGACAAAAGAAACACCAGTTACATTCAATTCACCGGGTATTTTTAGGTGGCTTTCTATAAATCTCAGGCTGCCGCTCCAAGGAAAGTGAGGGTTAGACAATAACATACCATTGCCTGACTCTGTTTTATCACGCCCAAGCGCCCAGCCGTTACTGCCTAGCCCTTCATTACTTTTGGTAACCGCCTCTAGTTCTTCGCTTAAGTTAACGTTCTGAACTGGAGGCGCTGCGCTGACGATTTGTCCCGCCAATGCCGACCCACTCGCGAACAAGGCCAATTTCAAGTGATATGCATGTAGATCAGTCGCCGTAATTTCTGGAATCCACTCGGCACCACGACAAGGAGAGGGATAATTGTTGACGCCTTCTTTGTCAATCACAGCCTGGTTAAAACCGTTGGCATAACCCGTTAAGATGCTTCTTTGTTCATCTGACATACCTTCTTGAAGATAGGCTTCAGCTTGTTGATAAACGCCTAATGCTAACGTCCCAAAGTCCTTATTGGTATTGCTATCGTTCGTTCCAGCGCCAAAGGTTAGCGCTCTTTCTGCTCGAACATCGATAATTTGCTCAGCTAAGGTGCACATATTTTCTTTTGCATGGGCATAGGCTTGGCCAAAAGCAAGAGACTGATAATTATGCGCAGTAATATGAGGAACTCCGTAGGAGGTATACTCGATTTTGGCCTTGTTTTCATAGCAACCAGTCAGCGCAGCGGACAGCACCAAGGCCGTTGGTAGGGCGCAATAAGCCCGTAATTTTCTATTTATAATTGTCATTATTTAACTCCGATCATTGTCGACTAGCGACACCTGTTGAAAATTTCTGTTACCTAACGTCAAATAAATTTCTCTATGTACGAAAAGTAAGCAAAGCGTATGAAAATTCAACATGGGGTTCGACTCCCCCGACCGGTTAGGACTCTATTGGCTATCAAACGGATCAGCCACTCTATTTTTTGAGACCTAGGACACATAAAGAACGTATCGCTAAAGGGGGAAGCACTTTAAGGCATGAGGCCAGCAACGAAAATAGGCAATGTAAGTGATATATTCAGTCGAGCATGCCGGTTTGCTCGGACTCATGAATACGCTATATTTAGTATTTTTCATGGTTTTACCGGCTTATTCGAACCTTTAACTATCGTAACAAACATGCTTATAATCGAAATCTATAAGCAATTTTTCTGAAAGAAAAATAAATGAATATATTAACAATCTTTTTATTGGTGGCTTTGGCTCACACTTTAGTCATGTCTGTTGCAGCAATAACAGCTAAACATCAAAATGTGAAAGCCCGATATATGTTTGCAGCAATGATGCTGGGGTTTTCTGGCATATTGGTGGAATTGGCTTTATATCATGAGAAATCATGGGACTTATATGTGTGCGCTATTTCTTTCTCTGGCCCCTTAATTACTTCAGTACCGGTATTTTTTTACCTATACCTTCGTGCGTCTTTACGCTTCAATAGCCGTGTCGACTTCGGTGATATTAAGCATTTTATAGTCCCCCTTACTTATGTGGCGATGATGACACCCTACAATTTCCTTGATGTCGCAGATCGAAAGGAGTTTTTCACCAGCCTTTACAGCGGAGAAACCATTGACTGGTACCTTTCCTTAACCCCTGTCAGATTTACACGCTTAGGTTTATTTGCGGTACTTGGGGTTTTTTACCTACAACTAACTCGGCATGAATTTCATATAGACCCGAATCATAAAAAGTCGGATGTTCTCAAGTCAGTAAAAAAACTAAAAATAATTTTCCTTGCAATGAGCGCGAGCGTTGCTTTAATTTTTCTGTTTTTCATCTTTCGTTTGCCTCACGGTTTTACTTGGCTACTTTCAAGTCTTGTGATCGTCATAATTATTATCATTAGCTTGTTGTTTATTTACCTACCGGTCTTGGGACGTAATTGGCAAGTGCCAGTAATTGTCGAAAAAGAATCTATTCCGGAGATTAACTTAGAACCAACCAAGCCGGAACAAGTAAAAAATAACGATACGATAAAAACCTCATCAACTGATAAAAAATACCGTTCATCCGTTACTGAGAGTGTTGCAAGTAATATCAAATTGAACTTATACGCGTTACTAGAATCAGGTATCTATAAAGACCCAACGTTATCATTGAAAAAATTAGCGTCTGAATTGAATGTGAGTACCCATCACTTGTCTCAAATTATCAATGAGAAAACTGAAGGTAATTATTTTGATTTGGTGAATAGCTTTCGGATTGAAGGGGCAAAACAACTAATCCGTGATACCGACTTCAGTATGATTGATATCGCTTACGAGGTTGGATTTAACAGTAAATCAACGTTCTATACAGAATTCAAGCGAAGGACAGACAAGACACCAAGCCAATACAAAAAATCAATACTACCGGGCTAGGCTTAATATACGAACACTCAGTCATGAATAAATTGTGAGTAGTATTTTTCCTTTAGAAGTTATAAGTGTTCTGAGAGGCGAACAGCAGGCCCGTATTGGGCGCTTTCGACGCCTTTTAAGCACTCGATCCATGCTAACGTTGCTCCCTCACTCAAGACGAACTACTTGTGACGCGACCCGAAACAATTCACTTTCATTCGCTAAATGACTGCCCTCGAATATGGTAGTTTTCTGGTAATTTACCAGCACAGGTAAGGTTCAATATAAAAAGATAAAGGATCCTATATTCATGACAAAACAGTATAAACTTAAATGTTTTCTACCACTAACCTCCGCACAACATATAAAACATATCATTCTAAAAGGCTGCATTATTTCCTCATTGGTAACCTTAGTAGCGTGTGGCGATAGCAATAACAACGACACCAACAATAGCGATGATTTTTCCAGTCCGGTCAATAATGAAACCATTTCTTTGAGTGAGTCTACATTGCCCGAGGGCTTTGCGTTCGAACAAGATATAAGTGCAAGTTTCTCTTCAGATATTCCTTACGGGAGCGATGACCGAAACGTACTCGATATCTTCATGCCAGAATCTGAAGAACCAACTCCGCTAATTATTTATGTTCATGGCGGAGGATTTTTCACCGGTCAAAAAGAACACGCCTATTTTACGCCTTTGGATATAAATGAAACGCTTTCAGAAGGCGTCGCGTATGCCACAATTAATTACAGTTTAATTGATGTCCCAGGATTCACGCCAGACGTTACTAATCCTGATGCAGAAGGTGTTGGGAAGTCATTGTCTGACGTTAAGGAGGCTCTACAATTTTTGAGGTATAACGCCAAGAGCTTCAATATAGACCCTAGTAATGTTGCTATGTATGGCGTCTCGGCTGGAGCAGGTTCTTCTCTATGGTTAGCGCTCAGCGATGATATGATAGATGAAAATAGCGAGAACCCTCTGGCACAACAATCTACGCGGATTCGAGCGGCCGGCGCAATTGAAACGCAGGGCAGTTATGATTTACTTCGCTGGGAAACGGATATTCTTACTTCAGCTGGTTTTACTCTGGAAACAGCCATTCAAATAGGCTTTGAGGATTTCTTGGCGGCATTTTATGGCTTGGATTCGCTCAGCGGTGCTGAGTTAATTGCGGCTATTCGAGAAGAAGATGGTCAGTTAGCCGACTTTCGTGCAAGTTTGGATTTTCCAGCATTGATGGACGTATATGACCCGCCTTTATTTATTTCAAACACCGTAGTTCCTGCTGAGTTTTCTCTGGATTTAAATGCTTTACTGCATTTTCCTACTCACGCGAGCGTGCTACAGCAGTACGCTAATGCTTCAGGTGTAGATAATGTTTCAAATATTCCACAGCTAGGTGTGATAGAGCCCACTGGCTCGACCATCATTCCTTTTTTACTGAGTAATCTTGAATAAGTAGCTAAAACATAGCCCGCTTAGTAAGGGCTGTATTGAGCTATCTTCAGTGCAGCCCAACTGTTCTCTCTGAGGAAACACTAATTCAAGTAGTAACAGAAGGTTGGAAACCTTACAGTTACCATGAAGATGGCATAGTGAAAGGCACCGCTACCGAAATTGTAAGAGCTACTTTAGATAGAGCTGTAATCGGCACGATTTTATTCTGTATTCAAAAAGTTAGATGAGAGAAAGTCCCGATCACAAGCTTTTCAAAAAAACGAAGACAATCTTATTCTATTGAAAATCTAATAAATACAGTTGGTTAGGTGTGAAAATCATATCTGAACTCCACTCAATTGTCTTCGTTTAATTCAAACTGTCTGCGTTTTAATTCCATCAAATCATCACTAAACATTTTCACCTGCTGCAACCCCAGAGGCCCAAGCCCATTGGAAGTTAAAGCCGCCTAAATGTCCGGTCACATCAAGTACTTCACCAATAAAATACAAACCCTTTTGTGTTTTGCATTCCATCGTTTTTGATGAAATGACATCGGTGTCGATGCCACCCAAAGTGACTTCGGCAGTTCGATAGCCTTCGGTGCCTGCAGGTTTAACTTTCCAGTATTGGATTGAGTTTGCAATGTCCTTTAAAAGCGCATCGCTATATTGACCAATTGGGATGTCTGCTTGCTTGGCCCAGAATAATGTTTGTAATTCACTAATGAGATTTTTAGTGAGTTTATGGGTTAACAGGGTGCGTAATAAAGCATTGGGCTGGGTGCTTTTTAATTCAAGTAACCATTCGTAGGCGTCTATTTCAGGGAGAAGGTTGATGATAACTGCTTCACCTGCTTGCCAGTAGTTTGAGAGTTGCAGAGCTGATGGGCCGCTGATACCGCGATGGGTGAACAGCATATTTTCTCTGAAGCTGGCATTTTGTTTTTTAGTGTCGGTTTCCATCTCCACATCCACTGCTAGGCCGGATAAGCGTTCCGTAAGTGGTTTGATTTGGTCAGAGAAGGTGAAGGGTACTAAGCCGGCGCGTCTCTCTTTGAGCGGTAAGTTAAATTGCTGTGCGAGTTCATAGCCAAAACCACTGCCCCCAAGTGTTGGGATCGATAAACCACCGGTTGCAATGACTAAGGATGTGCTTGAAAAGGTGCCTAGGCTGGTGGTTAATTGATAATGTGCTGTATCGCCTTGCTTATGCTGAATTGTGTTGATCTGACACTTGGTTGTGATCTGTACGTTTGCGTCAGAGCATTCATCCAAAAGCATTTTTAGAATGTCTTTGGCTGAATCATCACAAAAAAGCTCGCCATGTTTACGTTCATGGTAAGGAATACGATGTTTTTCAACAAGGGCGATAAAATCCCATTGGGTGTAGCGACTTAGAGCTGATTTGCAGAAGTGAGGGTTATGGGAGATAAAGTTGTCAGGCTCAACGAATAGGTTGGTGAAGTTACAGCGTCCACCGCCTGACATTAGAATTTTTTTACCAACTTTGTTACTACTATCGAGCACCATTACTTTTTTGCCACGATAACCTGCGGTGAGTGCGCACATTAAACCGGAGGCACCGCCACCTACGACGATGACGTCATATGAGTGCGGGTTCATAATACGATATTAGCTTGAGTCAGGGGGTAGTGCAATAAGGCGATAGCTTTGTTTTCTTCTACTTTTAAATACCATACCTCTTTATCCCAATCACCAATAACGATGCGCTGGGCTGGTTGTTGGTCGACTTCAATAGTGTGAATTTCAGGGCGGTGTGTATGGCCATGTATCAGTGTTTTAATTTGATGTTTACTCATTTCGGCAATGACTTCTTCAGGCGTTACATCCATGATCTCTGTACTTTTGGATTGGTTGTTGGCCTGGCTCATCGCGCGTAGCTGTTCAGCAGTGATTCTTCGTTCTTCGATCGGGCGCTTTAGAAAGGGCTCTAGAAATGAAGGGTTACGAATAGTTGCCCTAAATTTCATGTAGCCTGTGTCACCCGTACATAAACTATCACCATGCATGAGTAGCACTGGTTCGTTATTGAGTTGGATGATGCTTGGGTCGGGTAATATTGTAGCGCCAGTTTCTTCGGCAAATAGCGCACCAATTAAAAAGTCGCGATTACCGTGCATGAAAAATAGTGATGCACCTGAATCAGTAAAGGTTTTTAGTCTTGTTTTGATGCTTAACTGAAGTTCTGTGTTCTCATCATCGCCAATCCAGCTCTCGAAAAAATCCCCGAGGATATAGAGTGCGCTTGCATCCTCTTGAGCGGTATCCATAAATTGAAGAAAGGCCTGCGTAATGTCTGGGCGGGATTCTTCAAGATGTAGGTCTGAGATAAAATAGATTGGCATGATGAGTATTAAGTCCTGGTGTTAAGCTTCAATGATTGTCGCTGATTCGATGATAATATCTTCTACAGGCACATCTTGGTGTCCCGCTTTTGAACCCGTCTGAACCGCTTTGATTTTTTCAACAACATCCATGCCTTCAGCGACTTTACCGAATACCGCATAACCCCAGCCTTCCATTGTTTCAGCAGTGTGATCTAGGAAGGTGTTGTCTTTTACGTTAATGAAAAACTGTGCTGATGCTGAATGAGGGTCCATGGTACGTGCCATCGCGATAGATCCATTCACGTTGCTTAAACCATTTTTAGCTTCGTTTTCGATGCTGTCACGTGTTGTTGGTTGTGACATGTCTGGCTTAAAACCACCTGTTTGAGCCATGAAGTTACTGATAACACGGTGAAAAATAAGACCATCGTAAAAACCATCTTTCACATATTGCTCAAAATTCTTCGCTGTATTAGGTGCGTTCTCGTGGTCAAGTTCTAATGTAATGTCGCCGAAGTTAGTTTTTAATAAAATCATGTGAGTACCATCGTGTTTAAAGGGGGATCAAGAAAGCGCATTCTATCTGACAGCTATTGCTCTGAAAAGGCTTGTGGCGTAATTAGGGGCTTAATAAGTGTACTGGGAAGGTCTTATGGGTTAATCGTACTTTGACTAATCCAAGATACAAATAAAAAAGGCCTCAGCAGTATCTGCACACTGTGAGGCCAAGCTCTAACTTAAAAAGTCATTATTAATGTCTATCTATCTTCATAACGAGTGTGTCTGAAGAATACGCCGCCGTCCCCAAAGGAAGAGGTATTAAACTGCGAAGTTAGACGAATAGTTCCTACCTTTACCGCGCTATCACGACGACTCTTCGCATACTTTTTATCAAAGTAAGAGAAGATAGAGTAACGAATTGATTTTGACGTTGCATAAACATCATACAATGCGGTTCCTTCAGGCAAAAAACCTAAGTCATCACGGAAGTCATGAGCACTGGTTGAAAACTGACCCTTTACTTCTGCCGTCGGTACAAAATAGATTTGTGTTGGGGCATTAGGTGAGGTTTCGTTAGTGCCACCTTCAGTCACTTTAGCCATTTTTTCAGTCATAAGTCGTGTTGGCTTTGAAGTAACCAGTGAAAAAATAGTTTTGGTTGCAATCGTCTCATTTAACTCAGGTGAGACATACTGAGATAACTCATTGGCAAAGAAATCATGGTTACTACCTTGTCCAGAAAGGGTATATAGCGCAGATACATTGCGTGAGTTTTTACCATCTACAAATGCTTTCCAAGCTAGACCTGGAGCAAAACCTCTATCATCCGGGTCGCCAGTAACAGAAAGTCGCAGTAAGCCACATTCAGCGCCTTTGAAAACTCCTGTGTAAGGGTGACCAGCAGCAGGTTCAAAAGCGACAGTCGCCATCGAACCGTAAGGGTGAATTGCTTTTTCATAACCTAGAGGTGCAACGTCGTCAGTACGTTTTACTTTTTCCCAAAGAACTGAATCGATTAAGCCGAGTACATCAACAGGCTTCAGAATAGGACGTTCGCCCGCATCATATTGAGTACGTAATGCGCCATTTGTCCAAAGGTGGTCTTGCTTGGTACAAGCATCCCAGGTTTTATAGTCTTCGGAGATTTTCAAATCCCATGGCTTAAACGCATTATCGATACCAATCAAACTAGTTTGTAGTTCAGGGAAGTGACGACGAATGACATCAACCATGGTGTTTTCTTCAACCCAGTCGATCCCTGCTGCGGTGTACATTTCATCGGTGTAGTCTTTCGTATAGAAGCGGTCAGTCATTAGACGGCGCGAAGCGTTTAGGATAAAAATTTGGAAAGCGGTTTCACCAAATCCAAATCCATCAGGGCGAACCGTTTCAGCTAACTGGCCAACCATGGTGTCGATTTGTTCAATATCGTTGTTGTATAAGCGTTTAAGTTCTGCCAACGTTGTTGGCTCGGTGGTTAAGTCTTCAAACGTCTTAATTGGCTTTAAGCCAATTTGCCGACGGAATTCGTTATAACGTGGTACCCCACGCTCACGGTCACGTATTATGTCAATGGTTGCCACGTCGATGTCACCGATAAGCGGCATAGACAAATTACGTAAGAATTCAGGGTAGTTATGTAAGGTTAAAGAGCCAGGGTGTGTGATCCCAAAAGAGTACCAAAGACGATCGCCACCTTGGTCTTCTAAAATATCTTCAGCATCACCATCGCGAGTATCTTCGATTGGAATGGACTCAGAAACCACGTTCGAACCAATATCGTAAACATCAATCGCGTCTCTTAGTAGCGGGTGCATACGGTAAACGGCAACGAATTCTTCTGTTAATACATAAGGTACGCCGTTATTAGTTGATTCACGTGTGCCGACAAGGCCTCCTAGTATGTGGTCGATTGCGCCTGGTTCGCTTAAGTCTTTTCCCGTGAGTAGACTAATGGAGTTAATAACCCAAGAGTTGCTACTATGAATGTCGTCTAAACCTGCTTGAATGGTGTCACGTCCTTCGCGCTCACGCGTAATGCCCCACCAGTTTGCTTCCATAGAAAGCTCGAGAGCAGGATTGGCCAGTATGGCCGGTGTCCATTCAACCGTATGAATCTTTGCCATTAACGCCGCATTGATTAAACGTGATTTATCGTAGATCCATTGGTCTGTCGCGCTTGGGTTGTTTGTTTTTAACATGTCAGCTATAGCGTTATGCTCCAGGGTGAATAGCTGGTGCATCATACTTAAGCCAACCCACCAGTTGTCATTGAAACCGGTAACAGGTACACCGCTCATGAACTCTGTTGGTAGTGTGTCGTCTGATTCGACGGTTAACTTACCGTCAGAGAATGAACGAACTGAGTCGTTGGTTGCTTTATTACTGCCGTATAGCTGAGAACCATCCCACCAGTGCGTATTCTCGTTTCGATAGGTTGGTGGAAGCGTCACGTTATCTTCCGCGCTGCGGTCTGAATCGGCGGTAGTGCGCTGTATTTCTAATACGCCAGTGCCAAGTGGGTCACCGTCAGGTAAAGGGACTTCAATTGGGTTTTCAACGGCGTTTGGGCCATGACTCACCCAGTCATGAACCATGAACTGTATCCAAGATGCTGCAATAAAGTTAAGGCTGGTCGCAGGTTTAAACTCATTACGGTTTAAAATAGAGTTACTGACATCGCGTGGGTTGGGGATTAATAAAGTATCTGCTTCAGTTTCACCGTAGGCTGCTTGTAATTCAACGTTGCGACCGAAACGACGGTGAACTGAACCTTCTGCAGGGTTTTCCAGGATATTACAAGTTCCGTCTTCTGTTCTAGCGGTAAGACTTCGTTCGTCACAAACAATTTCAGCGCTTGCTTGGTTCCAGTCTTCGACGTTAATCAGGTTGTTATTAAGTAGTTCTTCACGCTCTAAGCCGATAATGGCTCCGGCAGCAAAGACCCCGAGTGTGCCTAGCTTAACTAAAGAGGGCCATGTGACCCAGACTGATAAACTCATGATTTCTCTCCTCGTAATTATTTTTATATTTAGTATCAGGGAAAGCGCTAAAATTATTTTTATTACTATTCATTTAGACTCACTTGATACGTGTGTGAAGAGTAAGATTTATATTTTTTTCTGCCTACCCTCCTAAAGGATGGGGGCCAGTTAGGTGTGGTTCAGTGGACTGCTTATCAAGCCCTACCGTACGTATGTTTTGTTAGATAGTATGAATTAATAACATGAAATTATTAAATGTTGGATATAGGTACTGTGTCACAATATTGGTGTGGCAGGGTCTGTAGCGTACTTGTTATGGTGCTAGAAGATAAATTGAAATTATTTATCACGGTTTTAATATTTATGTAAAAAATATTCAGCGTATATATGTACGAGTATTATTTTTCTTTATAATAACGATAAATTAAACCTGCGAAATGTAAAATTTAAGAGATTTCTATGCACTGCCAAATTATAAGAAATGAGCTATTAAAGTTGTTGGATAAAGGGTTGGATTACCCTTTGGCGCTTATTGTGGCGGCACCGGGTTTTGGTAAAAGTATATTGCTAAGTCAGTGGCAGGAAACCTTGAGTGATCGATGTGTGGTTCGGCTTGATATTACAGCGAAGTATGATGGTCGGGTCGTGTTTCAGCGGATTATTGATTCATTAAAAAATATTACGCCTATGTGGGAGGCGTCGTCTTTTAATTTATTTAAGTCTGAGCTACCTCTCATACCTGAAGGTTTAATCGATGTGCTTATACGAGCGTTTGAGCAAGTTGAGCAACCTATGGTGATTGTTCTGGATGATTTTCATCATCTTCAATGCGAAAAAACACATGATGCTTTTAGTGAATTGATTTTTCGTTTGCCTCGGCACGTTAATATCGTGATTGCTTCAAGAATGCATCCGATGTTTCCGCTTTCTCGCTTTAAGTTAGAAGAGCGTGTTTTTGTGGTGGACGGTAATGATTTAAAGCTTAAAGAAAGCGAATTGATTGAGTTAGGGGAGCAAATTACTGGTTCAGTGCTGGGGCTTAATGATGCTGGTAAATTATTGAAACAGACTGAGGGGTGGTTTGTAGGAGTTAAAATTGCATTGCTTGCTTTCGAGCGAATTGGGCAGACAGCTTTAGATTCGTTTGATGGTCGTCAGCCTGAATTGCTTAATTATTTTGGCTATGAGGTACTTAAAAACCTAACCAATGATGTTCGAAAATTTGTGCTTAGTACTGTGTTGTTTGAACGTTTCGACAAGGCTTTGTGTGAGCATGTGTTGGATGTTAAAAGTAGCGCTTTGATTTTGGAAAAAGTGGCGGCCCAAGAGCTATTTTTAATGCCAGTATCAGGTCGACCTGGTTATTATCGATATCACCCCTTGCTGCAAGAGTTTCTGCGAAATCGCTTGGAATTAGAGGAGGGAAGGGCATATATAAATGGTCTGCATCGTAAATCAGCAGAGTACTTTCTGCAAAATAGGTGTTTGTCGTCAGCCCTTCTCCATGCTTCAAAGTGTGAGGATCTTGATTATTATTATTCAATATTGAGTACCGTTAGCCATCACTGGATTAAGCAGGGGCAATTCGATATGGCGATTGAGTCGGTGGTTGAGTTATCTGATGCTGAATTGGAGGTTCGCCCTTTATTACTTATTCCGCTTATATATGCGCTGACTTTCTCTAGGCGATTTAATCAGGCTGAATATTATCTTGATGTATTAAAAAGCACGCTTACTTTAAAAAACTTAGAAAGTAAGGGGGCATCAGGGCAAGCAAATAAAGGTGAGTTTTGGGTGGTGGCGCATTTTCTTGAGCGGCTTTTGCAGTTGTTCAGGCTTGATATGGGTACTTTAAAAGAAGTGGATATGAATGTGTTTTCAGTGACACATTTAAATTTTGATATGCGGGCGCTTTCAATGATTATCTTGGCTTATGTAAAGCTTAACCAAGGTGATTTCTCACAGGCGTTCAAAATGGCGAATGATGCAAAAACTTTATTTTCTAAAATAGGTCATAGGTTTTTGGCTAGTTATGCTGATTTAATTATTATTCTTTGTGATCGTTATTTTGGTCGAGGCGTTGATGCGATTCAAAATATGAATATGGTCTATACCGAAATTGATACAGGAGAAAAAACCCCGGTTTGGGTGAATTTAGCAACAGGAATGATGGTAACGTATTATGAGCAGAATGCCTTAGATCAGGCGATAGAATTATCTGAAGAGTTATTGCCTTTAGTGAACTTTGCGTGTGTAACGGAAGTCGTATCAACGGTATATTTGTATTACTCTAGGCTACAAAGCATTAAAGGAAATAAGCAGAAGTCGGGTAAGTTGCTTGATCAGTTGGAGCGGATACTTTTGCTGGGCAATTATGAGCGTTTTCATAGTCAAATAGCGCAAGAAAAAATGCGTCAGGCTTTGATGAATAACGCCTCTGAGGTGGCAGATCAATTATATCAAAAATATGGTTTATCCGATTTAATGGTTGACGGTGTGTGGGTTAAACATGGTCATTACCATGAAAGTCGTGAACGCTATGCTTTAGCAGCGGTCTATTATGTGGTTTCAAAAGAGAGATATGAGGAAGCTTATGTCATCTTAGCTGAGCTGATTGCAGTGTTGGAAGGTTCAGAGGTAAAGATGCGCGCGTTGATTGCTCGTTGTAATTTGGTTTCGATCAATTTTATCGAAGGCAATAAAAGTATGGCTGTAAGTCAATTGAAAAGAATTATTGAAAGATATGGTCTGGTTTGTTTTTCTCGTTCTGTTTTTGATGAGTCTCCGGGTTTGGATAAAGTGTTTCAGTATGCGGTTAACCTTAAACGCATTGAGTTACCCGTTATTTTTACTGAGATTTTTACTGATTTATTACAGTCAACCGGTAGGGAGAGTGAATCGATCAAACCAGAAAAAATACTTACAAGTAAAGAGTTAGAAATTTTTGAGTTGTTAGCGGCTGGTCTCACAAACGCTGATATTAGCAAGCAGTCAGATATCGCTCTATCAACAACTAAGTGGCATTTGAAAAATATTTATACCAAGCTTGGTGTCGCTAATCGAAGTGGTGCAATGATGATTGCTCATAAAAGTTAAGGTTGGTACAAAATATTTTCATTGCTTTCCTATTCTGTATTATCTGTTACTAAAGGGGGGGGGTGGAGTTTGGTAGAATTAGGTCAAGTTATGTGATTTTTTGTGTTTCTAATGCGCTAATTTATTGAGTATTTAATAAGATGGCTCTATCGTTAAATGATATAAACAACAACGTAGTGGTGTCAGATGATAGGTAGTTTTGAAACAGGTAAGCGGTTTAACTTATTTTCAAGTTTAAATAATAAAGGTCCTCGATTAGGAAACCTTATTCATTTACCGGATTCATTATCAGAGGTCACAACGATTGACCGGACGCATGAAGTTGATCCTGTTGGTGTAGGGTTAACTACTGAGGGAGTAGAGTCGATTTGGCGCTCAGTTGAAGATATTTATAAAACGGGTACGCATCCCGGAATTTCATTAAGTGTACGCCGACAAGGTAAAGTTATATTAAGTCGAGCGATAGGTCATGCTACTGGTAATGGACCACACTCTTCAGGAGGCGAGGCGAAAGTCTTGATGAGGCCTGCTACACCTGTTTGTTTTTTTTCTGCTTCAAAAGCTGTAACTGCTTTTCTTATGCACTTGCTTAATGAAGACAAACTAATCAACTTGCATGATCCGGTTAGCTTTTATGCGCCAGAATTCGGTGCGCATGGCAAAAAAAATATTACCATACATCAGGTGTTGTCACATCGTAGTGGGGTTCCTGGTCTTCCTGCTGGTGTCCCAATTGAAACGCTTTGGAATAATGACGAAGTTTGGAAGCTGCTGTGCGACTCTAAGTTAAGTATGCATCGGGGTGATAAATTGGCTTACCATGCCTTAACGGGTGGGTATATATTGGAGCGAGTACTTCAGATTGTGACGGGTAAGACTATTCAGCAGTTCTTGGATGAGCGTGTTCGGAAGCCCATGGGTATGAAGTATTTTCAGTATGGAATCGATGACGAGCATGCTCAAGTGGTGGCTGAAACCTGTGCAACGGGTTTTACACCCGTTTTTCCTGTCTCTAGTCTGATTAAAAGAGCTTTGGGTGGTTCGGTAGATACGATAGAAGAAGTAAGTAATGACTTTAGGTTTAAGCGAGCGGTGATTCCTGCTGGAAATATTATGGGCACTGCTGAAGAAATGGGTAACTTTTTTCAAATGCTGTTAAATGATGGTGTTTGGGAGGGGAAGAGGGTTTGTCAGCCGATAACAGTTAAACGTTTGACTCAGGAGCATGGTGCTATTCAATTTGATCGTACGCTGATGATGCCAATGCGTTACAGTGCAGGTTTAATGCTGGGTGGGTCGCCTTTTGGTATATGGGGGCGGAAAAGTGCAGCATCGTTTGGTCATATTGGTTTGATTAATAAACTATGTTGGGCTGACCCTGAAAGAGATATATCGGTCTCTTTGCAGGCTACAGGGGTTCCTTTTTTGGCGAATAATATACCTTCCTTTGTACGCTTTATGAATAAGCTTGATAGACATTGTCCGCGAGATAAAGTGATTTAATATCACTGTCTTAGGCATTTGAGAGGGTGGTTTGAGTTTTTTAAATGTCCATAGATGGTCTTTTTGTATTTTCTATTGGTCATCTTTAGTTTTTAGTGTATTCAAAATACATCTGATTTTATAAAAGCATTCTCGCTATTGGTTATTAATTCGATATAATGCTGAGTCTTATTTTTTGTCGGAATATTACCCAGTATGTCTCAATCGAAGCCTGAACAAGAATTAGCAAAAGCTACCCACTTTATTCGTAATATTATTGAGCAAGATATTGCCAGTAATAAGCATGGTGGGAAAGTCGTCACTCGTTTTCCCCCAGAGCCAAATGGTCATTTGCATATTGGTCATGCTCGATCGATTTGGTTGAATTTTGGTCTGGCTAAAGAGTTTGGCGGGCAGTGTAATTTACGTTTTGATGACACAAACCCTGAAAAAGAAGAGCAGGCTTATGTTGATGCAATTAAAGAAGATGTACGTTGGTTGGGTTACCAGTGGGCAGATGAAGCAAAATATGCTTCTAATTATTTCGATCAATTCTATGAATGGGCGTTGCACTTAATCAATGCGGGTGATGCTTATGTTTGTTTCTTGTCGCCCGAAGAATCAAAAGAATACAAGGGTTGGGCTACAAAGCCAGGGAAAGAAAGCCCTTATCGAAATTGTAGTATTGAGGAAAACTTAGCGCAGTTTGAAAAAATGCGAAATGGTGACTTCGATGAAGGTTCATGTGTTTTACGTGCAAAAATAGATATGACGTCACCTAATATGAATTTGCGTGACCCAATTCTTTACCGTATTCGAAAAGTTTCACATCACCAAACTGGCGATAAGTGGTGTATTTATCCCAGTTATGATTTTGCGCATGGTCAAGAAGATGCAATTGAAGGGGTTACGCATTCAATTTGTACTTTGGAGTTTCAAGGTCATCGACCCCTATATGAATGGTTTCTGGAGCGTTTGCCTGTACCGAGTCAGCCAAGGCAGTATGAGTTTGGTCGTTTGAATCTTAATTATACGGTGACGAGTAAACGTAAGCTTAAGCAATTGGTTGATGAGAAGTTGGTCAACGGGTGGGATGATCCTAGAATGCCAACGGTTTCTGGTATGAGACGTCGAGGTTATACGCCAGCAGCGCTTAAGAAGTTTTGTGATATGGTGCCGGTGGTCGGAAAGGGTAATAGTGATGTGGATGTAGCCATACTTGAGCGAGCTATTCGAGATGACTTAAATGAGCAAGCACCGCGCGCAATGTGCGTATTGAATCCTTTGAAGGTGATTATCACTAATATGGATGAAGGTAATGCGGGTGGAGCGGATGAGTTATTAACGTTGGCTAGTCATCCAAATAAAGAAGCTTTAGGTGAGCGTCATTTACCTTTTACTAAGACTTTGTTTATTGATAAGGCAGATTTTACAGAAGAGCAGGGTTTGTCTCGCAAAAAATTCAAACGCTTAGTGTTGGGTGAGTGGATTCGTTTACGTGGTGCTTACATTATCAAGGCTGATGAGTGTGTTAAAAATGAAGAGGGTGAGGTGGTAGAAATATTAGCTTCACTTGTGCCAGGTTCGGTTGGAGAGAATGTTGAAGGCATCAAACCGCGGGGAGTGGTTCATTGGGTATCGGCTGAACAAAATGTACAGGCAGAGGTGCGTTTGTATGACCGACTATTTAATCATCCAAATCCTGATAGTGGTGATGAAGATTTTAAAACCCATATTAACCCGAATAGTTTTGAATCCGTCACTGCGGTGCTTGAGCCAAGTTTGAAAAATGCTTTGCCTGAAGATATTTTTCAGTTTGAGCGAGAAGGGTATTTTGTTGCTGATCGATATGATCATAATGAAGGGCATTTGATTTTTAATCGTACCATTGGTTTAAAAGATGTTTGGGGTGGAAAATAAGCATGGCTTTAAGTATTTATAATACGCTTTCGGGCGAAAAAGAAGAATTCACTCCGATAGAAGAAAATAAAGTCAAAATGTATGTGTGTGGTATGACAGTATATGATTATTGCCATATCGGGCATGCGCGTGTTTTGGTTGGTTTTGATGTGATTACAAGTTACTTGCGTCACCTTAATTATGAGGTGACTTATATTCGTAATATTACAGATGTCGATGATAAAATATTTGCACGTGCAGCGGAAAATGGCGAAGATTATTGTGATCTGACGCAGCGCTTTATTGATGCAATGCATGAAGATGAGGCTGCGCTTTTGGTTGACTCGCCCGATGAAGAGCCGCGTGCTACAGCGTATATGGATCAGATTATTGAGATGATTCAGGTTTTGATCGATAAAGGCTATGCCTATGCAGCTGATAATGGTGATGTGTATTACTCTATTGCTGCATTTGATAGTTATGGCAAGCTTAGTAATAAAAAAATTGAAGATTTGATTGCAGGTGCAAGTGATCGGGTCGCCGTTAATGATGTTAAAAAAGACCCTACTGATTTTACTTTATGGAAAGCCGCCAAAGAAGGTGAGGCTCATTGGGTATCGCCTTGGGGGAATGGGCGTCCTGGTTGGCATATAGAGTGTTCGGCTATGTCGACGTGCTGCTTGGGGAATACCTTCGATATTCATGGTGGCGGGCCCGACTTAAAATTTCCACATCATGAAAATGAAATTGCACAATCGGAAGGAGCGACCGGGCAGAAGTATGTTAACTATTGGATGCATGCGGGGGCCGTTCGGGTAAATAAAGAAAAGATGTCCAAATCATTGGGTAACTTCTTTACGATACGGGAAGTGCTAGAGAAATACCCTGCTGAGGTGGTGCGTTATTTCTTGGTGTCGAGTCACTACCGTAGTCAGGTAGATTATTCTGAAGATAGTCTGTTAGAGGCGCAGGCTAGTTTGGACCGTTTCTATCAATCCTTGCGAGGTGTGGATTTATCTTACGAAGGAGCTGCTGATTTAGAACAGTCTTATGTGGATCGATTTCATAAGGCGATGGATGACGACTTTAATACGCCGGAAGCGCTGGCTGTGATGTTTGATTTAGTAAAGGAATTAAATGTCTGCAAAAAAGAGTCGAATGAGCGAGTGCGTAAACTGGCGATTACCTTGAGTACTTTGGGTGATGTGTTGGGTTTGTTGCGGGCTGATCCAGAGCAGTATTTCAAGCAGGGAGTGCAAAATGATGGGTTTTCTGAAAATGATATCGAGGTGTTAATTATCGCGCGTAAAGATGCGCGTGAAGCGAAAGACTGGGCGGAGTCAGATCGAATTCGAGACGAGTTGCTCGAGCAAGGGATTACTTTGGATGATGGACGAGAAGGGACAACTTGGCGGCGTTCATAATGCTGATTGTTGTTTATGTTAAATGAGAGGGCTTAATGCCCTCTTTTTTGTTATGTAAGGAGTGTGCTACATGATTACTCCTTACTAAGGCTTGGTTTATGAGTGCTACTGGTTTTGGAGTATTAAACTTTATGTAAGCAGTTGGCTGCGTATAAAGTGTTTTCCATTAGTGTGGCGACAGTCATTGGGCCGACACCTCCTGGTACTGGGGTGATCCAGCCAGCGCGTTCTTTTGCAATGTCATATTCAATATCACCTGCAAGCTTTCCACAATCAAGTCGGTTAATGCCAACGTCAATCACGATAGCGCCCTTTTTAATCCATTCGCCCTTTACTAAGCCTGGCTTGCCAACAGCAACGACTACAATGTCGGCTTGTGAAACTTTTTCGGGTAGGTTTTGTGTAAAGCGGTGTGTGGTGGTGACAGTGCATCCTGCTAATAGGAGCTCTAAGCCCATTGGGCGGCCAACAATGTTGGATGCGCCAACGATAATAGCGTCTTTTCCGCGAATGGTTTGGCCGGTGCTTTCTAGTAGTGTCATGATGCCTTTGGGGGTGCATGATCTTAAAAGCGGCATTCTTTGTGCAAGTCGGCCAATATTAAAGGGGTGAAAGCCATCTACGTCTTTATCGGGCTTAATGCGTTCTAATAATTGATCGCTGTCTAAGTGCTTGGGTAAAGGTAGTTGTACTAATATACCGTCAATCTCGTTATCGGCATTATATTTATCTATTAATGCTTCAAGTTCTAACTGGGTGGTCGTATCTGGTAAAGAGAGTGTCTCCGATTTAAAGCCGACTTGTTTGCAGGAGTTGGCTTTGTTTCGAACGTACACTTCGGATGCAGGATCGGCTCCAACTAGAATGACGACTAATCCTGGGGCTCTTAGCCCTTTTGCTAGTCTCTCTTCTACGCCTTCGGCGACGCGTGCTTTCACTTGCTCGGAAATGGCTTTGCCATCGATTAGTATTGCAGCCATAGTTAAATGTCTCTACCCCAGAATTTTAAAGAGCAGCATTTTCTCATGACCTTCTTCGAATAAGAAGCCGAATAAAAAGTTTTTTATAAAAAAAATAACATTTGATAATATTATCGGTTGACGGCTTTGAAAACCGACTGTATTATTCGCGCCATCTTCAGGAACACACCTTAAAGTGTTTTTCAGAAGTTTGATCGGGGTATAGCGCAGTCTGGTAGCGCGCCTGCTTTGGGAGCAGGATGTCGGGAGTTCGAATCTCTCTACCCCGACCAATTTCATTTGTTACTTATGTATTATTTATATAATAAATAATTGTGGTATGAAATGAATGTAACGGGTTTGAGCGCCCGTAGCTCAGCTGGATAGAGCAACGCCCTTCTAAGGCGTGGGCCGTAGGTTCGAATCCTACCGGGCGCACCATGAATATTTGTAAAAATATTCATGGAAGTTCAAATAAGTAGTGAGTGTAGTGGTGGGCGTAGCTCAGTTGGTAGAGCTCAGGATTGTGATTCCTGCGGTCGAGGGTTCGATCCCCTTCGCCCACCCCAATTTTATATTTGAAGCTTGTTAGCAAATAGTATAATCTTGTAAAAATTGACGATGCGAGAGTGGCGGAATTGGTAGACGCGCTAGATTTAGGTTCTAGTGTCTTAGGATGTGAGAGTTCGAGTCTCTCCTTTCGCACCATGTCAATTTAAATGGCTAATATAAAAGCATTCTGACTTTTATAGATTTGAGTGGATTGTTGTTACGCATCATGAAGCTTGGCCTAATTCTAGAAATTCTCTAATATCCCTTTTCTTTGTTATAATTTTTCCACTATATGTGAACAAAGTACTTGCTATCTTGATAGTGGGCTCTTAAAATTCGTCCCCATTATTTTAGTAACTAGTAATCTGCCAATGGTATAAATGGCTTGAGTACTGGTCTTATTGTTAACTGATTACAAATAAAATTGAGGAATGTCCATGCAAGTTTCTGTTGAAACAACGTCTCCTATTGAACGTCGAATGACGATCGCGGTACCTGCTGATCAAATTGAGCAGGAAGTGGAGAAACGTCTACAGAAGACGGCTAAAACTGTACGTATCAATGGCTTTAGACCTGGTAAAGTACCAGCTAAAGTTGTTAAAAATCGATATGGCCAAGGAATTCGTCAAGAAGTAGTTGGTGAAGTGATGCGTAACTCTTACGTTGAAGCAATTACAAAAGAAGAAATTGCACCTGTTGGTTATCCAAAATTTGAGCCAAAAAACCTTGAAGAAGGTCAGGACTTAGAGTTTGTTGCTATTTTTGAGGTTTATCCAGAAATTGAGGTGTCAGATCTTTCTGCTATCAGCTTAGAGCGGCCTGAAACTGAGATTAAGGAAAAAGATATTAAAAACATGATTGACGTATTGCAGCGTCAGCATGGTGAGTTGAAGTCAGTTAAGCGTAAGTCTAAAAATAAAGACTTGTTAACGCTTGATTATGTAGGTTATATGGATGGTGAGGCTTTCCAGGGTGGAACGGGTAAAGATCAAAAGATTACGCTAGGTTCAAATCAAATGATTCCTGGTTTTGAAAAAGGCTTGGTAGGTTCAAAAGCTGGCGAATCTGTTGAGCTTGAGCTAACTTTTCCTGAAGATTACGGTAATGAAGAGCTAGCCGGTAAGGATGTGAAATTTGAAGTTGATGTTAAAGTTGTAGAAGATACAGTTTTGCCAGCAATGGATGAAGAGTTCTATACCAAGTATGGTGTGGATTGTAAGACTGAAGAAGACTTTAAGGCTGAAGTTGTTAAAAATATGGAGCGTGAGCTTAAGCAGGCTGTTACTGGTAAGCTTAAACAGCAAATTGTTGATGCTTTAGTTGCTTCAAATGAAGTGAATGTGCCAGCTTCAATGGTTGAAGAAGAAATCAATAAAATGAAGCAGGAAGCGATTCGTCAGTTTGGTGGTGATCAGAAGATGGATTTGTCTCAGCTGCCTTCTGAGTTGTTTAAAGATCAGGCTGAAACAAGAATTAAAACCGGTTTATTGTTTGCGGCGGTAATTAAAGATAATGAACTTGTGGCAGATGCTGTAGTCGTAGATGCTAAGATACAGGAGCTTGCGTCTTCGTATGAAACGCCTGATGAAGTGATTTCTTGGTATGGTAAGTCAGAAAATAGAGCGCAAATTGAAGCGTTAGTTGTTGAAGAGGCGGTTGTTGATCTGATTGTTTCTAAAGCTAAAGTGAAAAAGAAGAAAATGTCTTATGAAGAAGCGGTTAAGCCAGTAGAGCAAAAAACTGCAGAAGCATAAAAACTAAAAAATGATGTTTAATAATCTGAATGATTAATATTTTTCAGCTACACTTGAAACAGTCGGTATGATACCGGCTGTTTTTAATTGTGCTAGAAGAAATTAATATCATAAGAAATTGTGTCAACTTGTAAGATAGGTCTAGGAAGAAAATAAATATGAAACATCATGGTAATTTCGGGGAAGGTTCGAGCATTATTACAAGTAGTGGCTTGGTTCCTATGGTTGTTGAGCAAACGGCACGTGGAGAGCGTTCGTACGATATATACTCTCGGCTATTAAAAGAGCGTGTAATTTTTTTGGTTGGTCAGGTTGAAGACCACATGGCTAATTTAGTCGTGGCTCAAATGTTATTTTTAGAATCTGAGAACCCTGATAAAGATATTCATTTATATATAAATTCTCCTGGTGGCTCTGTTACAGCAGGTATGTCAATTTATGATACTATGCAGTTTATCAAGTCAGATGTGTCTACATTGTGTATTGGTCAGGCTTGTAGTATGGGCGCATTGCTTCTAACTGGTGGTACTAAGGGGAAGCGTTATTGTTTGCCGCATTCGCGTATGATGATTCATCAACCTCTTGGTGGGTATCAAGGTCAGGCGACAGATATTGAAATTCACACGAAAGAAATTTTGACGATTCGTGATAAATTGAATAATGTAATGGCTCATCATACGGGTCGTGACCTGGAAGAGGTTGCTAAAGATACTGATCGTGATAACTTTATGGATGGCAATGCTGCTGTTGATTATGGTTTGATTGATGAAGTGCTTGCAACGCGGCCAAGTGCTGAAACGGCTAAGTAAGCTGTAAAATGATAAGTGGTTATAATTTTTAATTAAAATGTTGAACGTCTATTCAAAAGTGCCTTAGGTTACTGGCGGCTTTTGAGTAGGTTGAGTTGTAGATATGCAGCTAAAAAGTGATAGGAACTCAAATGACCGACGAAAAAAACGGTAAAGGTGAAGATAGCGGTAAATTACTTTACTGCTCGTTTTGTGGTAAGAGCCAGCACGAAGTTCGTAAATTAATAGCCGGTCCATCGGTGTTTATTTGTGATGAGTGTGTTGATCTTTGCAATGATATCATCAGGGAAGAAATTCAGGAAAGTGCCACTGAGCAAAGCGGTGATCGACTGCCTGTGCCTAAGGAAATAAAAGAAACGCTAAATGATTATGTTATCGGTCAGGATCGGGCGAAAATCGTACTCTCTGTTGCTGTTTATAATCACTACAAGCGTCTTAAATTTGAAGGTCCTAAGTCAGATATTGAATTAGGTAAGAGTAATATTTTATTGATTGGTCCTACCGGCAGCGGAAAAACATTGCTTGCTGAGACGCTTGCGCGTTTATTGGATGTTCCTTTTACTATCGCTGATGCAACAACGCTAACTGAAGCGGGTTATGTGGGTGAGGATGTAGAAAATATCATTCAGAAGTTGTTACAAAAATGTGACTACGATGTGGATAAAGCTCAGCGTGGTATCGTTTACATTGATGAGATTGATAAAATTTCACGTAAATCTGATAATCCTTCTATTACTCGAGATGTATCTGGAGAAGGGGTTCAGCAGGCTTTGCTGAAGCTTATTGAAGGAACGGTCGCTTCTGTGCCGCCTCAAGGTGGTCGCAAGCATCCGCAGCAAGAATTTTTGCAAGTAGATACCTCTAATATATTGTTTATTTGTGGGGGGGCGTTCTCAGGGCTTGATAAAGTAATAAGTGATCGGTCTGAGAAAAGTGGTATTGGGTTTGGTGCAACGGTCAAGAGTAAAGATTCAGTTCGATCAATTGGTGATACGCTTAAAACCGTAGAAACAGAAGATTTAGTTAAATATGGTTTGATACCCGAATTTGTTGGGCGTTTGCCAGTTGTAGCAACTTTAACTGAGTTGGATGAAGTGGCACTAATGCAGATTTTGACAGAGCCTAAGAATTCTTTAACTAAGCAATACCAGAAGTTGTTTGAGATGGAAGGTGTTGAAGTAGATTTTCGTGATGAGGCGCTTCGAGCAGTGGCTGCGAAGGCGATGGATCGAAAGACGGGGGCACGTGGTCTTCGTTCTATTCTGGAGAATGTGTTATTGGATACGATGTATCATATACCTTCTGAAGAAAATATTAGTAAGGTTGTAATTGATGCGAATGCCATTAATGGTGTTTCTGAGCCAATTAAAATATATGAAAATACTGAGCAGGTAAAAGCATTGCCTGATGAGTAGGTTTTCTTGGATGCAAAAAGGCTGTGAACTTTGTTCACGGCTTTTTTTTTGTCTAAAAAGGCATGAAATTAAATTTATAGCTTGTATTTAAGTTAACTACCCCCACCTTATTAACAAGTTTGTCTTACTTGATTGAGGAATAATATGACCGAAGATGTGCAGGGCTTAGAGTCCAATTTGTCAGATATACCTATGTTGCCATTACGTGATGTGGTTGTTTTTCCGCATATGGTGATTCCTTTATTTGTAGGTAGAGAAAAATCAATACTTGCGCTTGAAGCTGCTATGGATGCAGATAAAAAGCTCTTATTACTTACTCAAAAAAACGCTGTTCATGATGATCCAGTGATTGATGAGTTGTATGAGGTTGGTACTGTTGCGAATATTTTACAGATGCTCAAGTTGCCGGATGGTACAGTTAAGGTTCTGATTGAAGGTGAGTATAGGGTATCTGTTGAACGTATTTTATCTGGAGAGTTTTTGTCTGCAGAAGTGGTTAAGGTTGCAGAAAGTACGCCAGAGGAAAAAGAATTAAACGGCTTAGTTAAGACCTTGCTTTCGCAATTTGAGAAATATAGTAAATTGAGTAAAAAAGTGCCCGCAGAAATTGTTGGGTCACTGTCTGGTATTAATGACCCTATTCGCCTTGTTGATACCGTTGCGGCGCATCTAGAGCTTAAAATATCAGATAAGCAGGATATTCTGGAAGAATTAGATGTCGCTCAGCGTGTAGAGATGCTTCTGGCAGTGATCGAAGGCGAAGCAGACTTAATTCAGGTGGAGCGTCGTATTCGTGGTCGTGTGAAAAAACAGATGGAGAAAAGCCAGAGAGAATACTACTTAAATGAACAAATGAAGGCGATTCAAAAAGAAATGGGCTCTCTTAGTGAGGGAGGGAATGAGTTTGAAGAGCTAGAGGCTAAAATTGAAGCGGTGGGCTTGAGCCGTGAAGCAAAGAAAAAAGTAGAAGCAGAGTTAAAGAAACTGAAAATGATGTCACCAATGTCCTCAGAAGCTTCTGTGGTGCGTTCTTATATAGACTGGGTGATTGGTGTGCCGTGGAGTAAAAAAAGCAAGGTTAGGCATAATATCGCCAAGGCTAGAGAGATTTTGGATGACGACCATTATGGTCTCGATGAAGTAAAAGATCGAATACTTGAGTATCTGGCGGTTCAAAGCAGGGTTAAAAAGCTTAAAGGGCCTGTGCTTTGCTTGGTTGGACCTCCTGGTGTGGGTAAAACATCTTTGGGGCAATCGATTGCGAAAGCGACTAACCGTAAATATACTCGTATTGCTTTGGGTGGAATGCGGGATGAGGCGGAGATTAGAGGGCATCGTAGAACGTATATTGGTTCAATGCCTGGGAAGCTGATACAGAAAGTGTCGAAAGTCGGGGTGAAAAATCCATTATTTCTATTGGATGAAATTGATAAGCTGGGGACTGATCATCGTGGTGATCCTGCTTCTGCTTTGCTGGAGGTTTTAGATCCAGAGCAAAATCATACCTTTAATGATCATTATCTAGAGGTGGATTATGATTTGTCAGATGTAATGTTTGTTTGTACCTCAAACTCGATGAATATTCCACCTGCATTGATGGACCGGATGGAGATAATTCGTATTCCGGGTTACACCGAAGATGAAAAAGTAAATATTGCGCAAAAATACTTGATCCCTAAGCAACTGAAAGATAACGGCTTGAAGGAGGGAGAGCTTACGATTGAGGAAAGTGCGGTTCATGACGTGATTCGATATTACTCTCGTGAAGCAGGTGTTCGAGGCTTGGAGCGGGAAATGTCGAAGATTTGCCGAAAAGTTGTCAAGCAAGTGATGTTGAAGGAGCAGAAAGCGCCTGTGGTGGTTGCTGCGGAGAATTTGGATCAATATCTAGGTGTTAGGAAGTATAGCTTCGGAATTGCTGATGAAGAAGATCAAGTTGGTCAAGTGACTGGTTTGGCGTGGACGCAAGTGGGGGGGGAGTTGCTGACCATTGAGTGTAGTACTGTTAAAGGCAAAGGAAAGGTTGTTAGGACGGGGTCGTTAGGTGATGTGATGCTCGAGTCTATTCAGGCTGCTATGACAGTTGTACGTAGCCGAGCGGAAGCGTTACATATTCCGGATGAATTTCATGAAAAACACGATATTCATGTGCATGTGCCTGAGGGTGCAACACCAAAAGATGGTCCAAGTGCTGGTATTGCAATGTGTACTGCGATGGTTTCTTCTTTTACAGGAATTCCTGTTCGATCTGATGTGGCGATGACAGGTGAAATTACACTTAGGGGGCAAGTTTTAGCAATTGGCGGGTTAAAGGAAAAGCTACTTGCTGCGCATCGAGGTGGAATTAAAACGGTAATAATTCCAGAAGAAAATGAAAAAGATTTAAAAGAAATTCCAGAAAATATTAAAGCTGATATCGAAATTGTTCCGGTAAAATGGATCGATCAGGTGTTAGAGAAGGCACTTTCGTATTTACCTGAGAATTCCGCTCCGGATGAAAAAATCTTAAAAAAGGACAAAAAATCATCATCAAAAGCCTCAGAAGAGGCTGTTGGGCGAATAAATACGCATTAGGTGATTTGTCAGCTTGACAGGGCTTGTTTTCAGTTGGTATAAAGCATCCTGAAGTCAGGTGGCAGTAATTTTAAGGGAGCTCTGACCTCTCAATAATATTTCTAGCAAATAGGTAGAAATAAGAAAAAGCGTAAACGTTTTAAATAACAGAAGCGCATGCCATTAAAAATTATGTATTTTAAAAACAGTTATTACCTAAGGGGTTTCGTGTGAATAAGTCTGAGCTAATTGATGCAATTGCAGAATCTGCAGATCTTTCTAAAGCGGCTGCGGGTCGAGCAATTGACGCGTTTGTTGAATCAATCACTGGTGCGTTAAAAGATGGCGATCAAGTTACTTTGATCGGATTTGGTACTTTCTCTGTTAAAGATCGTGCTGCTAGAGTTGGGCGTAACCCGCAGACGGGTGCTGAGATTCAAATTAAAGCTTCTAAGAATCCTAGCTTTAAAGCAGGTAAAGCATTAAAAGACGCAGTAAACTAAGTCTTTTTGAAAATTATGCAAACTCATTTGGGTTTGCATAAAGAAGGTTGATACCATTGAAAATCGTATATGAAAATATAAGAAAATAAATGGAAAAATCAGTGCTTCTTTGAATACAAAAAGGCGCGTTCAAATTGAATGCGCCTTTTTGTATTTATATAAGTTAACTAAACTGGTTTGTGAAAAAAATTATCCAACAATAACATTGAAAATTAAATTTAGAGGGCTATATGCTTCAAGATATGCGTAAAAGCGCACAGGGAACTGTGGCAAAGATTGTAGTTGGTTTCATCATTGTTGTGTTCTCCTTGTTTGGTGTTGAATCAATTGTGGGTAGTTTAGGTGGTGAGCCTGAAGTAGCATCAGTCAATGGTGAGGGTATCACGGAGTCTAATTTCACCAGGGCACTAGAAGGAAAGCGTCGTCAGATTTTATCTCAGATGGGGGAGCGTGTAGATCCTGATTTGATTGATGAGGGTTTGCTTCGATCTTCGGTGCTTGAAGGTTTGATTCAAGAAGAAATTCTTAAACAGGATGCTGACAATAAAGGATTGTTTGTGTCGTCTGCTGCGGTTGACAGTTATATTCGGGGTGTAGAGCAGTTTAAGGTGGAGGGCGCGTTTGATGGAGAGCGTTTGCAAATGATTCTTCGAAATGCTGGGCTTACTTTGAATGGTTATCGAGAGTCACTACGTTCGCAGTTTGTGTTAAGTCAATCTAGATCAGCACTTATCGCTTCTGCGTTTGTGCTAAACGGTGAGCGTGATGAAATTATTGAGCTGGATCGTCAAGAGCGTTCATTTGGCGTTACAACCGTACTTCAGGCTGATTATTTAGATGCGATCACTGTTAGTGGTGATGAAATTGATACTTATTATCAAGAAAATAAAACGTCGTATAAAAAACCTAAAAATGTAGATGTGTCCTTTGTGGAAATTAAACGTGCTGACTTGAGTGGTGGAATAGAAGTTGCTGATGAGGATGTTCGTAAACTTTATGAATCAGAAAAAGCTGATTTTGAAGGTGATGAGGAACGTCAAGCTGCTCATATTCTAATTAAAATAGATGAGAATACTCAGGATGAGCAAGCGTTTGAAAAAATTTCCGTTATTGAGGGTCGATTGAAAGCGGGTGAAGAGTTTTCTTTACTAGCAACCGAACTTTCGGAAGATGAAGGTTCTGCTAAAGAAGGTGGTGATCTAGGTCGTTCAGGGCGTGGTGTTTATGTTTCTGATTTTGAAGATGCTTTGTTTAGTTTGAAAGAAGGTGAAATTACGGCGCCAGTAAAAACAGAATTCGGTTATCATCTAATAAAATTACTTGCAGTAGAGCAAGCTGAAATTCCAAGTTTTGAAGAAATGAGTAATTCGCTATTAAGTCGTTTGCGTGATCAGCGGGTAGCTCAGCTATATGCTGAAAAAACCGAACTTCTTGCTGACTTAAGTTATTCTGCTGCTGATTTGAGTGAGCCCGCAGATGAGTTAGGTGTAGAGATTAAACAGCTTGCAGGCGTTTCTGTGCAAAGTTCACATGAAGTGTTTTCGAATGTGAAGGTTCAGAGAATGTTATTTAGTGATGAGCTGGTTAAAGATCAGAATAACAGTGAAATTATAGAGATTGATGATGGTTATTCTGTTGTGTTTCGGATAAATGCATTGCATGAAGAAAGCGTGTTGGCATTAGAAGATGTAAAACCTCAAGTTGAAAGTGTTCTTAAAGCAAAGAAAACTGCTGAGTTTGCTGAGTCTGTAGGCGGGGCGTTTATTGCTCGGGTCAAGTCTGGAGAAGAGCCTAAAGCTGTTTCGGAGGATATGGGGTTAAACTGGCAGGAACATGTTGGTGTGAAGCGAGATGGTATTAAGGTTGCTCGAGATTTAGTAGCGAAGGTGTTTACGCTTTCAAAATCTGAAACGAATAGCGAGAATGTTGTTGGCTTTAGCGCTTTAGGTGGTGATTACTCAGTGATTATCTTGCGTGATATTCAAGTGGGTAACCCTAAAGAAACAAGCTCATTAGAAGTGCAGTCAATTTCGAATATGTTGGGCGATAGTCTTGGTGCTGGTGATTACCGGAACTATCAGGATGTGATGGTGCGGAAAGCTCAAGTAGAGCGGATTTAATAAAAAGGGGCTTTGAGGCCCCTTTTTTTATGATGAACTTAACAGATTATTCTGTTCGATGTTATCTCCGTATAATTTGAGCACTGGTTATCTTTCCCATTTTAGGAATTAATGTATCTTTGCGTAACTGAAATATAGCTCAATTTACAAAATGGAATATTGGATTCATTTGGTGTTAAGCATCTTGTATGTGTAACTCCCTCATAAGTGAAATGTAAGGCAAACGGAAACATGGTTCTGATAACAGCAGCATCCTTACTATTATTGAACTTGGTGCATCAATTTAAAGATATTGAGCCGCAGCCACCAGGGACTGTTCATTACGATCTGGCGATGAATAGTGGTGATATTTTTATTTCTGAAACAGTCGTTGTTGAGCCTTTATCAAAAATAAAGTATCGAAACATTGTTCGGCAGGCTTTTGACTATAGTTGCGGTTCAGCAGCTTTAACAACAGTTTTGCAGCATTACTTAGGGCGTAACTTTCAAGAGCGTCAGGTGATGGAAGGTCTGCTGCATTACGGTGAGAGTGACCGTATCGTCGATCGACGTGGATTCTCGATGCTTGATATGAAGCGCCTGGTTACTGCTTTAGGTTTTCCTGCTGGTGGTTTTAAGGCAGAACTGAAAGATTTGATTGAGCTGGATCATCCCGCAATTGTGCCGATTCATTACTCAGGCTTTAAACATTTTGTGGTTGTAAAAACAGTTAAAGATGGTCGGGTTTATATTGCAGACCCATCTAAAGGCAATATTACGTTTACCTTAGAGCGCTTTAAAGAAAAATGGGATCAGAATGTGTTGTTTGTTATCTTTCCTGGTGATACCAAACCGATTGATGGCCTAGAGTTAAGAGAAGAAGATTTACGTTTTATCGATGACCAGACCTTATCTCTACAGGCTTTCAGGGTGTTGCCTGATTACCAAGAGATGCTTCAATATCGCATTCAAAACGAACTGGAGCGTCAGAAAGATAATTCTCAAGAAGAGATTGATGCAACTGGTGCGACAGTGACTAACACCACTAAATTATTACACTATAGACGAAATTAAATAATAAATACGACTAGATATAGTTGATTCACTCATGGAAATGAAAAGGGATATGCAATGAATTCTTGGGTAGTACGAGTATTGGTGATCACCTCCTCAATGCTTTTTATCTCAAATGCCTATTCGGAAGAAGAAAAGTCGAATGTAGATAAGGCAAGAGATGCATTAGCAAAACAGTCTGATGATGAGGACTCTACACGCCAATTGGAAGAAGTTTTCCAGGCTGCGGAGAAAAACTACTCTTTGCTACGTTCAGGAGGGAAGTCACTCAGTTACTCTCTCGATTATTCATATACTTCTGATTCTAGAATTGATCTTGAGGTGGTAAATGGAACGGTTCGAAATGCCAACGTGAACCCTTCCGCGTCACACTCTTTTACTAACTCATTTAGCTTCGATTATGGTTTGTTAAATAACTTAACCTTAAACGTTCGTGTGCCCTTATCATCGCGTTACGATACACAAAGGTCTTTATCGACAACAGACTTTGGCGACGTTAGTCTAGGGTTACGTTGGCAGCCTTTTGCTTATGTGCCTGGTAAAGCTACTGTAACGGTGAATTCGACTTTTAGTTCTAAAACTGGCGTCAGTCCTTATGAGATTGATACAACTAGACAGCTTTCAACGGGAAGTGGTACTTATTCTTTTTCCGCAGGTCTAAGTATTTCAAAAGTACTCGACCCTGTTGTGTTGTTTAGTTCTTTGAGTTCAAATTATGTCTTGGAAGAAAATGGCTTAAATCAAAACCGTGGTGGTAGGGTACTTAAAACGGTACAACAAGGTCAGAGTTTTTCTTTCTCGGGTGGCTTCTCCTACTCTTTGTCGTATGACACCTCGCTTAGTATTTCAACCCAAATTGGTTACAGCACAGAAACTAAGCTGTTCTTTTCGGATAGTACGAATGCTTCTTCTCCGGATTCAGTGAACGGGTCGATGAACTTCTCGCTGGGTATTCGTGTTGATCCTAAAACAATAATGAACACTAGCTTTGGCTTTGGTCTAACTGAGGATGCGTCTGATTTATCGCTTGGTTTGTCTTACCCCATCAATATTGGCGCATTTAATTGGTAATGCTGAACAATTTTTAAGCTATTTATTGGTAATGATTGAACTACGGTAAAGGATTCTATTTGTGAAGTTGCTTCCTAGGAAGATAAAAGAAGCCATAGTGCTTGTGCTTATTTCGGTGTTTGTTTTTCCACCGCAAGTCGTCGCACAGTTAGCGAATGGTGTAACTATTGACTCAAAAGCCTTATCTCTTGGTAATGCGATTGTAGCTGACCGTAACCCGACTACGAGTGCTGTTTATCAAAACCCTGCGCTGTTAACGGAATTAGAGGGGCGGCAGTTTGAAGTTGATAACATTATAATCGGACTCGATTTAGATGCTACCTTCATTGCACCGCGTGATGAAAATGGTAACTTCGATTACGAACTTTTTGGTCTAGATGGAACGGGTTTCAACACCTATGACACGACTGTAGAAAGAGACCCCGTTGTAGGTAGTGATGGGCTTGGTGAGAGTCATACCAATAAGGCATCTTTATATCTTCCTGGCTTTGGTTTGCAGCAGGTTCCATGGAACGGGCCTGCATTATTGCCTCCTCAAATTGGTTTTTCGATTAAGCCTCCTGGTTCAAAATTTACCTTTGCGAATAAAAACTATATGGCCTTCGCTGGTAATTTCTTTAAAGAGGCTGAAGACCCCGGTATTTATTTGGCAAAAGAAGCTGCTATTCAACGCTACACATACTTTTCTCCTGCTGTAGGTTACCGAATTAGTGATGAATGGTCTGTGGGGATGGGGGTTCAGCTTTCACATCAGGGCTTTTATATTGCACAGCATAACCGGGCGCCAAACTTATTGATTGCGGTGACAGAGATATTACAGGATGCATTTGCTTGTGAATTCGACAAACCTATTGGTAAACGTCGTGATCCATTACAGCCCTTTTTATCTTTATGTCAGGGTAATATCGGGCCTTGGGATGACGTTGGACGTATCGATATAGATATGCAGGAAACGATTTCTCCAACTTATAATATGGGGGTGTTATGGAAGCCTAATGATTGGTTTTCATGGGGAGCCTCTTATTTAAGTGAAGCTGAAATGAATCTCAAAGGTCAATTCTTAATGGATTATACCGATGAGTGGACTGCTTTCTGGCAGGGTTTCAATGCTTCAATTATTGGGGCGATTACAGCCGCAATTCTAGGTTTGCCACGAGGTGTGCCGAGTGAATCGGGAAATATTAGTATGGAATTAACCATGCCTCAAAAATTCACTTCAGGTGTAAGTGTTCGTTTATCACCAGATTATACACTCAATATGGATGCGACATGGACTGACTGGAGTAAGTGGGATGAGTTTACATTTCATTTTGACCGTTCACTTGAATTGCTAACCACTGCGCAATTGCTTTCAGGTCTTGTTACTCCAAGCTCCTTAACTTTGCCGGTAGGGCTAAAAGATACTTGGCATTATGGTATTGGTTTGACTCGGCATGTGAACTCTCGTCTTGATGTGCGTTTTGGTTTGGAGCTCAGAACATCGCCCGCTAGCAAAGAAGTATTTGGGCCTGTGCCGATTGGTGATATGAAGATGTTCGGTACGGGTTTTAGTTATAAATGGGATAAGCGAACGACTGTCGGCGCAACGCTATTTTATATGCAATCTATAGATTATATACCGTCAAATACCAGTTGTAATTTAAACTGTACAAACCTGACAAACGTTATCTATAACCCTTATGCAGGCTTAGATGTTAAATTTTCTACACGAATATTTGGTTTAGGTGTAACATTTAAGCGCTCATTCTAGAGGGTTGATGTAATGAATAAAATAAAGCAGCTTAATATATTCATATTTAGCATTTCGATCTCAATTGGTGCGTCAGCAGAGCGCTATAGTGTCATTGAAGACAGTTTTGGTGGTCTATCTGCTGAGCCTGTAGAGGTAGAGGCAAAGAATGATGAGCTTCACTCTCCAAATGAAACCTTCAGCAAAAAAGAAAGTGAAGCATCAGAAAGTTCGTTAATATCAGAGCAAAATAGCGAGGCTGAGGGTGGTAAGGGTATCTCGGCTAAGAAAGCGATACCACTACAAGGCGCTTCACCATCTAACTCTCTAAAAATATCAGGAGATGCTCAGTCAGAGCATAATACGATTGAAACGACCGTAGGTGATCGGCAGAAAGATGCTATGCCTGATACAGAAGAAAAAATTTCTCCAAATAAATTAAGCGTTTTTGAAAAAGTTTATTTAGAATCTGAAAGAAAAGCCAAAGCAAAAGTCTTGAAAAATCTGGGTGTTAACAAAAATGGGCTAGAAACTTCTGATACCTATGATGCGACTGAAATTAACCCAGTCAAGTTTGTTGATGGTGATGAGTTAGAGCGCACAGGAGGGAGAGAAGAGGTCGAAAAAGCACCTTATTTTATTACTGTTGATGCGGATGGAAAACTTCAGAACACTTTTTATGACCCGGTTTTAGTAGGTGAGGCGTTAGATAAGCAGCGGAATAAAAAAATTGAATATACTCAGGCTAGGGTTTATGAAAAAATTAGTAAGCAAGATGGCGGAGAACTTGAATTACCTGAAGGGGCAGATCCTATAGCTGTACAGTTGTTAAATTCAGGAGAAAAAGAATTTGATCTGTATTATGAAGCGTTTACTAAGCAATGTTGTGGTCAGTTGCCAAACATTGTAACGCCCACTGTTGAAATGGGCCGCTCCCGAGCTTTTCAATTAAGCGATGAAGACCTGTATTATCGCTTTAGTGATGGTGATAGTCGATTTTTGCTTGTTGGTTTACCCTCAGAAACTAACGAAAATTACCCTTTGCGTATTCGGACGTTTATTCGGACATTCAAAAAGCTAAGTATCAATCATGGCGTATTCTTCCCACAAATTGTTACTTTGGATGCGGAGAAAAAACCTGTACGCATCATGACCGGTCCGTTATTAAAGTATCAGGCAGAAACTTGGTCGACGCACGGTTATCTTGAGGGCGTATTCCAAATTGACCGATCGGAGGACAAAGATGAACGTTATGTGCTCATTAATACAACCAGTAATGTGCTTCGTCAATCCTCAATTATAGACTCTGAAGAGCCTATTGAAATAGCTCACATGCCGATTGGCTCCTTTGAAATAGAAGCTATCTTAGAAGAATAACTAAATGCCATTTTTGATTTGGAGCGAGTCTTATTATCGCTCTAAGGTTTGTTTTCTTACTCCCTCCTAATGCTTTCTTATACCGATATATACATTGCCTACTTTGTTGCGTGATATATCGTTTGCAATTCTGACCCTTGGTCACATATGATCATTTTCGTGGTAAATAAAAAATAAGATAAGCATGTGAGAGGTTTAGGATGAAAGTTACGGTAAATGGTGTGGATCGTGTGATTGAGTTTGAACCAGATACGCCTCTTTTGTGGGTGATAAGAGACGAACTCAAGCTTAAAGGTACAAAGTTTGGTTGTGGCAAGGGTTTGTGTGGTGCTTGTACTGTACATTTTAATGGTGCGCCAATTCGCTCATGTATTACGCCTGTTAGTGTTGTTGCTGACCAGAGTATCACAACCATTGAAGGTATCGGGTCAGAAGATAAACCGCATCCATTACAGGACAGCTGGCTAGAATTTAATGTTCCGCAGTGTGGTTACTGTCAATCTGGTCAGTTGATGTCGGCGAGTGCATTGCTGGCGACTAATGCCAGTCCAACCGATGCCGATATCGATAGCGCGATGTCTGGAAATGCATGCCGCTGCGGTACTTACCCAAGAATTAAAGCTGCTATTCATCACACCGCTGATAATTTAAAACAGCGATAAGTCGAGGGGGAGTCATAATGCCGAACAATGTATTAAAGGCCTCGCGCCGTCAATTTCTTAAAGCGTCTGTCACTGTGACAGGGGGCTTTTCTCTCGCTGTTAACTTACCGGGTTGTGCAACATTTAGCAGTCAGGGTGTGTCTAAAGATCAGAGCTGGGTGGCGAATGCTTGGCTTGAGATATCGCAGGCATCAGAAGTAATATTTACGCTTGATCGTATTGAAATGGGGCAGGGAACAACAACAGGTTTAACGACGCTTTTAGCAGAAGAACTCGAAGTGGAGCCAGCAAATATTATCATCAAATATGCGCCTGTTGATAATGTTTATCGTAACCCTGATTATGGCCTTCAAATGACAGGAGGTAGTAATAGTATTTCATCCAGCTGGGGACAAATTAGGGAGGCAGGTGCCGCTGCACGCGCAATGCTTGTTGAAGCAGCAGCGGAGGTTTTTGGTGTGCCTGCCCCGCAATGTATTGCCGAAAATGGGCGAGTTTTACTTCAAGGCAAGGGTAAGTCATTAAGTTATGGCGAATTGGCTTCGCTTGCGGCATCACAATCAATACCATCAAAACCGACATTAAAAAAGGCTTCTGAATTTCGTTATATCGGCAAACAAAATGCGCGATTAGATATCTCCGGAAAGGTAAATGGCCGTACCGTTTATGGCATAGATACTGAAATTGACGGTATGGCTTATGCGGTGCTTAGTCGTTGTCCTGTACTGGGTGGAAAGGTGAGAAGCTTTAATGCAAAGCAAGCACTTGAATCAAAAGGTGTGGTGGCGGTATTTGAAATATATAACGGAGTTGCAGTGGTCGCTGAGCAATATTGGCTGGCCAGAAAAGCGCAAATGCTACTAGAAATAGTATGGGATGAAGGGAGCTTAGCGATGCTTTCATCTGATGAAATGTTTAGTACTTTCAAACAGGCGGCCCTTGAAGATGAAGGCGATTATGCTCGGGATGAGGGCGATTTTGAAGAAGCGTTAGATCAGGCAGCGCGGACGATCGAAGTTGAATATCAGACCCCATTTCTTGCGCATGCAACCTTAGAACCGATGAATTGCGTCGTTGAAGTGAATGATGGTAATGCGCGAGTTTGGGCGCCAACACAAGCGCCTGATCTTGCAAGAATTGCTGTGGCGCGTGTGACAGATCTTTCGCCTGAAGATGTTGATGTAACTGTTACAGCTATTGGTGGTGGGTTTGGTCGACGTTTGACGCAAGACTTTATCGAAGAGGCAGCGGCGGTGGCTTATCAAGCTAAACGCCCGATTAAGTTAATGTGGTCTCGTGAGGAGGATACGCAACATGACTGGTATCGCCCGGCCACTTATCACAAATTAAGGGCAACACTGAGCGAATCGGGTGTGGTGACAGGCTGGGATCATCAGATTGTTGCTCCGAATTTACTTGATTGGTATATCCGCGATGCGGCTCCTGCTCAGTATCCTTGGGCGCCTAAATTTATGTATGGTGTACTTGGTTCGGCTGGTTTGGCAATGCAAGGTATTGCGGTGCCTAATGATGAAACGGCCGTCGAAGGGGCGGTTAGCATTCCCTATAATATTGCTAATTTACAAGTGCGTCATACGCATGCTGATATAGGTGTGCCTGTATCCTTTTGGCGTTCAGTTGGGCACTCTCAAAATGCTTTTTATGTCGAAAGTTTTATTGATGAGTTAGCGCATGAAACAGCAAGAGACTCCTATCTATTCAGGCGTGAGTTATTGCAAAAACATCCTCGCCATCAAAAGGTGCTGGACTTGGCTGCAGAGCATGCAGGTTGGAATACGGCTTTGTCAGAAGGACGATATCGAGGCATTGCGGTACATGAAAGTTTCAAGAGCTACGTAGCCCAAGTGGTGGAATTGTCAGTCAATGATGGTGCCATTAAAGTGCATCGGGTAGTGTGTGTTGTGGACTGCGGTATCGTTGTAAATCCAGATGTCGTGAAGTCCCAGATGGAAGGGGGGGTTATCTTTGCTCTCACTGCAGCACTCTACGGTGAAATTAGTTTAAAAAATGGACGAGTTGAGCAGTCAAATTTTGATGATTACGCATTGCTTCGAATGCATGAAACCCCAAAGATAGAAGTGCATCTTGTTGAAAGTGATGAAAGCCCTAGTGGTGTCGGTGAGCCCGGTGTACCGCCTTTAGCGCCAGCGCTGGCAAATGCCGTTTTTGCTGCGACGGGGAAGCGTTTAAGGTCGCTTCCCTTACGTTTGTCCTAATTACCGTTGTGGTCAAAGGTATGTTAGAAAGTGAATCGGTTGTCGTGAGTACCGAGCATCGTGTTTTAGATGCTGTTGCTCAATGGCTTAATCAGGCTAAAACGGTTTGGTTATGTACTATTGTGAAAACCTGGGGGTCATCCCCTAGGCCTGCCGGTTCTGTGCTCGCTTATCAAGAAACGTATGGGGTTGTCGGCTCGTTATCAGGTGGTTGTATTGAAGAATCATTAATTCGTCAATTTTCTTCGGCTTCGGGTGATTTGAATGCGCTTAATGGGCCTGTGTTGTATGACTATGCAATCTCGGTCGAGGACCAAGCAAAGTATAGGTTGCCCTGTGGTGGCCAGATAACAATACTCATTGAGCGTTTAAGCGCGACCCCGCATGTTGTTCAGCACTTCAATAAAATACTAAGCGCTTTAAGTCTACGTCAGCGCGTCCGCAGAGAGGTCTCTCTTATTGATGGTGGAATGCGCTTTTCCTTGGTCGATGAATTACCCGTTGGTTCAGATGTTGTTAAGTCTGCTGGATCAGTTGCGATATTGTTTGGACCTGTTTTTAAGATGTTATTGCTCGGTGCAGGCGAGGTCTCTTATAGTGTTGCTAAAATAGCAATGAGTCTCGATTTCTCGGTAACCATTTGCGACCCCCGAGAAACTTTTATACAAGGTTATCAGCAAGCAGGTGTCGAAGTTATCCAGTGTTTACCTGATGATTTAGTCAGAGCGCGTTTTTCTGATTCTTACAGTGCCATCTTAGCATTAGCGCATGACCCTAGAGTGGATGATATGGCCTTGATGGAAGCGTTAAAAACCAAGGCTTTTTATATCGGTGCCATGGGTTCGGCGCGTACTAGTGCTGACCGGCGAAAGCGTCTGGCACAGTTGGATTGTTCGCAGTCTGAGATTAATCAATTACATAGTCCAATTGGTTTTAATATTGGCAGTAAAAAACCTGCAGAAATAGCGGTTTCGATTATGGCGCAAGTACTCGCGGTACGGAATGAATTTTTAGGTCGACTTGAAAATACGACTAGTAAAAATATACTCAAAAAATCGAGCAATAGTATGGGAAGTTGTACCGTCAATTAAGCTTGTCAATTTAGACGAGAGTAACTTAACCAATAATATCTTTAGTTTGGTCGATATCATGTAGCACCATCGCATCTCCCACATCTACGGTGTGAAATGAGGTCGGGTGTGCTTGTATGATCGTTTTAGCACCAAAGTTGCCTTCTAAATTTTTTAGTTGTTCAAAGAACTTCTGCCCAAATAATACTGGGTGTCCATTCTGTTCTAAATACCGGGGGCGCACGATAGTTGCTGCTGAAGCGTGCGCGGCTAAATCAGAAAGGGTCGTAGGCGTTATATATGGCATATCCCCTAAATAAATACCTAGCCATTCAATCTTTTTTAAATCTAACTTTCTGGTCGCTTCTGCAATAACGCTCGACAAGCCTTTTTGCGCATTTTTGACTTTAATGGCCTTTACATTCAGCGTATTTAGATGAGTAGAGGTGGCGGTGTCATCTTCTCGTATAGCGACGACAAATTCACAGCCTGAAGCTTGCAAGGCTTTGATAGAGCTGCTGATGATTGTATGGCCGGAAGGTAGAGCGTGTAAAAGCTTAGCGCTGCCAAAGCGGCGGGAATAACCGGCAGCGAGTAAAAGGTAAAGTCCAGTGTGATTATTCATGGGTTGATCATACGTATTGGAAGAATATCCGCCAAGTGTTTTTTTAAATTGAGAATGCTGAAGGTATGATTAATATTTTAATAGATAGGGCGAGATTTGGATGGTTATTTATATTTAAGGTATAAAAAAAGAGGTGTAAATAAAGTTTTAAAATGTACGTAAGTATATTGTACAAAACAAGTGCCAAAGTAAAGTCTGATATATCCGACTATATTGAAGTATTCTATACTAATTCTAGAAGGCTTAGGGGCTAGGAAATGTGAGTTCTGATGAATTTGAAAAAGCTCCTGAGATATGACAGCTTGTTTACTTGTTCTTGGGAAGTCCAAATAATTTTTATGGCGCTTTTTCATCAGAGGAAATACATTTTACTGCTGAACAGCTCATGCCGTTATATCTAGGTAATATTAGGGGATGCGAAGCCAATGGAAAAACAAATCAATAGAATATTATCATTAACACATGTCGCAAAAAAATGGCTGACAGTTTGCGTTCTAATTTTAATGATATTTATCGTAATGGCTTCAGTTGTTGAGCTTGCTATTATTTTGTTTCAGGAGATTAGTGACTCTAGTAATGGTGCCCTTTTTTTGGATATAAATGAACTATTTCGAATTTTTGGCTTTATCTTCATGATACTAATTGGATTTGAGCTACTTGAATCTATAGAGATGTATTTTAAAAAAAATGTGATTCATGCGGAAGTGGTTCTTCTAATTGCTGTTATAGCTGTTTCAAGAAAAGTTATTCTGCTTGATTTAACAAAATACGATCCGATTGCCATTATTGGGCTAAGTCTTATCATCTTGTCGCTGGGGGTCTGTTATTTCTTAGTCAAGCGGAGTAACAAAAATGATTATATGGCATAACAAATTTGGCAACGGCGCCACAAAGAAATGTGGTTTCACCTCAATTCGTTTCATTCAAAAGTGTTAATCGCACGCTAGCAAATTGTGTTTTATTTCGGCTCTAGTGAAGGTGGCTGTTAAACACTCTCGTACACCTTCTTTACCAAGGACAGGTGAGGCGTAAATAGGTGAGCATCCTATTATTCTCTTTCGTGAGTGTTATGGTCCCTCATGGTCACATGGTAAGACATTTATAAGTAATATATCCGCAGAAAACTCCTTAGTCTCAATTATGTGCAGAAACTTGGACTCATGCTACTAAATGGTTGATGTAACTTTTACTTGTTGATAAGCATAAGATATTTCAAATATCGAATTAATAGATTTTTAGCGCTATTTATGATTCAAAACTTTATTCAATGGTATGTAAGTGGGTGCTGGATGGGCGTATAAGTAATTGAGATAGAAACGAATTAGGTGGAACTTAAGGAAAAATATAATCTTATGAATTGTGAGAATTCACGTCTTATGCTTCGAATTATCTGAGGAGTCATTTGTTTGAGTAATGGTACCAGTAGGCGGACTCGAACCGCCACACATTTCTGCGGGGGATTTTGAATCCCCTATGTCTACCAATTCCATCATACTGGCATTACTCAAATTTACTAACATACAGTGTGGGTTGTATGTTCTAAACCATGTTATGTTGAGTCGGTTTAGATGCAGGCATTATACGGTAATCTTAACAAGGGTCAACAGTCTGTAGTCTCAAATGTCAGTATAAATTAGAGGTTTGTTGTTAAATCTCGCCCAATAAAAAACCCAGCAAAAGCTGGGTTTTATCAATCCATAAAAATGATTATGGAGTGGTTTGTATTATTGTAGTATTTGTAACTTGTACTGCTGTTCCGCTAGATAGAATTACTGATGTCGCTTGACCGACCATTTCAGCAAAAGCAGCCGCTTCTTCTGCAGTGCCTGCAGATGGGAAAACAGGCGTAGTGTGAAAACCTTCGTTAAAGCGAACAATGTTTTGTCCTAAGGCGCCTGTGCCGATTAGGCTAGAGGCTGCGGACTCAACTGCAAGTGGTTCTGTGCCCGCTAGGAATGAAATAGATCCATCGCCTAATACTTCTGATGCCTCATCCAAAGAGTTTGGAATATACGTATCTCCTAGTACTTCTGTGAACAAAACCGGTGTTTTTCCTGTGTAGTCTTGGACGTAGTTTACAGGGTCAATAGAATCTAATGATGCTTGAAGTATATTTACATACGCTTGGAAGCTAGAGGTGTCTTGAGTTAGGCCAAGGTTTGCAAGTCCACCAAGTATTGCAGGAGAGAATACGGGGGAGTTTTCAAGTAATCTTGAAATACCGCCTCCTGGTGTAAGCATGTTGGCTGCAACAATGTTGTCAGTGGTGGTACTAGAGTCATTGGCAACAGCAACAAAAGGAATGCCATTTACGGTACCTAGCGAGTGGCCTACGAAGTATACATCGCTGCCATTTAAGTCAGCGTCATCATCAGTAGTTGGGTTTAGATTGATACCACCTACAGATTTACGTAGTGCTAATAAGTCCACTACTTGCTGTCTTAGGTTGTCGCGAGAAGTTAGGAAACTGGTTAGGTTGATAAACATTGAACCAGTGCCGTTTGCTGCGCTAGAGCCAGTGTAATCCATTTCTGCTGGTGGCACACCTGCGCCTGCGCTGGTGAAACCGAAGTGGCGTTCAGTATCTGCGCCTTGAGCAAAGCCAGGAAGAATTGATGCGCCATTTGCAATTGTTTTACTTAATAGTTGTGCGCTAGCTAATGAGGTGGTTGCTGTAGGGCCACATTGTCCAGCTTCTACTGCTGCGATGGCTGCACCAATATCGGCAGGAACAGTTCCATCGAGTGTTAGTCCGGCAAGTGCAGGGCAAGGTGCTGCTTGAGTTGCCTGAAGTACACCAATATAGAGTGAACCATTGACTGCTGCGTCAATAGTTGATTGAGCTAGATCATGCATGCCGTCAAAAGCTCCATCTGCTGGTATTGATCCTGCAGAGGTAAGAAGTTGTTCTGCTAATGCAGCTTGCTCTTCGGGTGAAATGCCACCAATGCCATGTAGCGGTTGGTCAATCGCGATAACTGTAATATCAGCACCTTGACCTTTTGCTCCTGCAACCATCGATGCGCCAAAAGCGATTGAGGCACTTCGGTCTGTTTGGACGCCGTGCTGGAATATGGTTGTTTTCATTGGGCCAGTGAAGCTGGTTGGGTGCATCGCAACAATTGGAATCGTTACGTCATCCTTTTTCTTTGGAAAAGGAAAAATGTAGTTAACGACTGTTGATACTTCGGGATCAGCTTGAGGAATTGTGAGGCCTAAAGCAGCAAAGGTTGAGTTTATGGCTGTTGCTAGTGTGTCATCAGCTTCCCAGCTATCAGTGATTAGTGGTATACCATTAGTGCCTGATGAGGGGCTAAGGTAATAAGGAATTGTAAGGGTGCCTTGTGTCACATTAACGGTTCCTGGTGGAACGGCTGATGCAGTCATTAAACTGGCAGTTAGAGACGATACTTCATAAATATCTTGAGTGTTTACGTCATCAAATGTAACTGTCACCCCTTGTGGGGTCGGAAGTAAGTCTGCGAACCCTCCTGATGTTGATGGAAGGTTAGCTAGCGCTGTACCAATACAAGTAATATAGGTTGGGCCTGCAGTTACACCTGTGCAGCCAAATAGAGGAAATGCTGCTTCCAGTGGTGCAAGAGCGTCGGATATTGTTGTGTCAGTTGGATCGCTTGGGTTGGCTGGGAAAGCAGCAAGAGCGCCTGCAACGGATAAGCTAACATCGGTATAGTCAACAGTCCCGTCCATGTTCACATCTAGAGCGCCACCTACTACCGCTGTAGCGGTGCTTACACCTACAAATGTTGTAATTTGATCGTCAAACCACTGAGCTGGATCAGCAATGTAATTTAGTACTTTTTCATCCCCAGAAGTGGTGAAACTGTAGGATAAGGCAATATTGTCAGCAGTTAAGGCTGGTAAACCAACGGCAGGGTGGGTTCGCACCTGGTTCGTTGCAAGATCAAAATAATTTACTGCAATCTTTTCCCATAAACCGTTGGTTAAAGCTCTAACGGGTATAAGGCTGTCGGCGAGTAAGGGGTCACTTCCCGTAATGTGTTTGTATGAAGGTGATGCCTGTATCGGAGCGTTATCTACTGTTGAATCTTTGATTTCGTTGGTAATCGCAACTACGTAGCGTGTGTTGGGCTTAAGTGGCTTTATTGGGTTGATTCGAATGTATGATGTGCCATCAAGAATGATTTCAGTTGCGGTGTAATCGACGCCTGTTGGGGGGATTATTGTTGGCGGCTCTTGAGCGGATAAACCTTGTAATGGGCTGCCGCTTGCGTAAGTCAGTTCTAATAAAAATACATTTTGAAGCGGGTTAGGGTTAGGGCCTAAGCCTAAGTCTGCTATCGCAGCACTATTAAGTGTTGAGCTGTCTATCAGTGAGCTCATGGCAATATCAATCGGTGCAGTTGTTGATGCGCCTGAAAGTGAGTTGATAGCGGTAGTGACTGGTGGTGAAGTATCAGGAACTGAGAATGTTCCATCACCGGCTACTTTATCAAATATTAAATCATTCGGTATTGGTAATGCTGATATGGCAGGGTTCCATATAGGGTAAGTGCCTGCTGCAGCTGCTAAATCATCTTTTTCTTGTTGTGTCAGTCCGTTGGTATCTGCTCCAATATTTTCATCTTCATTTTTGTCGTTTTCCAAACAACCTGTCAGCGTAAGAGTGGAGGCAATAGCTAAGCTTAGTAGGGTTTTTTTGTACATGAAACGGACCTTTTCTTAATGATTGTCTTATATTGTGTGCTGGGCTTTTATTGAAAAGCCTCTGGCAACTATATATTTACTTCATGGCGCAGTTGCATAATTGCAGCTGTGCCGAATTTTTTAATCTAGATTAAACGTAGACATGAAACCTGATTTTGTCGAATTTTTTTGCTTATTCTATGAAATATTGGGAGATTTTTTTAAACATTACTTAAAGTAAGTCATCATCAATGATGGCTCGCTACACTATCAATTCAAGAAGGCGTATAATCTGAATGACAAAATTACCTGTTAGATGCCTTTTGTGCTCAGCAGAATATACTAAGAATTTTCAGAGAGAGACTATGACCACCATTCGTCAAGATGATTTGATCGACAGCGTAGCTGATGCTTTACAGTTTATTTCTTATTACCATCCGAAAGATTTTATCGATGCGGTGCATGAGGCTTATTTAAAAGAAGAGTCGCAGGCAGCGAAAGATGCGATGGCTCAAATTTTAATAAACTCTAGAATGTGTGCTGAAGGCAAGCGTCCTATTTGTCAGGATACGGGTATTGTGACCGTTTTTGTAAAGGTGGGGATGGATGTTCAATGGGATGCTAAGTTAAGTGTTACTGACATGATTAATGAAGGTGTGCGTCGTGCTTATACGCATCCTGATAATGTATTGCGAGCGTCTATTCTGGCTGACCCTGCTGGTGGGCGGAAAAATACCAAAGACAATACGCCAGCGGTCATTCATTACGAAGTCGTGCCGGGTAATAAGGTTGAGGTGGATGTGGCTGCAAAAGGTGGCGGTTCTGAAAACAAATCAAAAATGGCGATGTTGAACCCGAGTGATAGTATTGTTGATTGGGTGATTAAGACTGTTCCTACGATGGGAGCTGGATGGTGTCCGCCAGGTATGCTAGGGATTGGTATCGGTGGAACGGCTGAAAAAGCAGCAGTGATGGCAAAAGAAGTGTTGATGGACCCAATCGATATTCATGAGCTTCGAAAGCGAGGTCCGCAAACTCGTACTGAAGAGTTGCGTATTGAAATAATGGATAAAGTAAATGAATTGGGGATAGGTGCTCAGGGTTTGGGTGGTTTGACGACTGTAATGGATGTCAAAATAAAAGACTACCCAACCCATGCAGCTTCTTTACCTGTGGTGATGATTCCTAATTGTGCCGCCACTCGTCATACGCATTTTGTATTAGATGGTGCGGGTCCATCATTGCAAACAGCGCCAAACTTGGCTGATTGGCCTGAAATTACTTGGGAAGCCGGTGCGAGTGCGAAGCGTATTGATTTAAATACAGTGACAAAAGAAGACATTGCTAAGCTTGAGCCGGGTGATACCGTTTTACTTTCAGGAAAAATGTTAACGGGTCGTGATGCGGCGCATAAGAAAATGACTGAAATGCTGGCAGCGGGTGAAGAGCTACCTGTTGATCTGAAAGGGCGCTTTATTTATTACGTTGGGCCAGTTGATCCGGTTCGTGACGAGGTGGTTGGTCCTGCTGGGCCGACTACGGCAACACGTATGGATAAGTTTACGCGAACCATGCTGAAAGAAACGGGCTTAATGGGTATGATAGGTAAGTCTGAGCGTGGTCAGGTGGCGATTGATGCGATTAAAGAGTTTGGTGCGATCTATCTGATGGCGGTTGGTGGTGCAGCTTATTTGGTGTCTAAAGCTATCAAAAATGCAGAGGTAGTGGCTTTCCCTGAGTTGGGTATGGAGGCTATTTATGAATTTGATGTGGTGGACATGCCGGTATCAGTCGCGGTAGATAGTGCAGGAACCTCTGTGCATCAAACGGCGCCGATCAAATGGCATAATAAAATCATGGCAGCAAAAGCTAAGTAATGTGTGCTAAAGCCTGAAGTTTGTTATTTTTCAGGCTATTGTTTTATAGGGTGTGTTCTGCGCACCTTTGAATAATAAGCTATAAATTAAAGTGATCAGCATTTGTGCTGAAAGCAAAATGCTGGTGTTTAACTTAAAAATAAAAAGTAGTGATTAACATGGAACGCACATATCGATTAGTTGTTTCTTGTCCTGATAGGACAGGAATTGTCGCAAAGGTGAGTAATTTTTTGGCCACTTATAATGGTTGGATTACAGAAGCTAATTATCATGCAGATCAGCAGAATGGCTGGTTCTTTATGCGTAATGAAATAAAGGCGAGTTCTTTGCCTTTTGATTTAGATACTTTTAAAACCGTTTTTGAACCGATCGCTAAAGAATATTCAATGCAGTGGAGTATTAGTGATTCGGAAGTCAAAAAACGAGTCGTTTTAATGGTTTCAAAAGAATCCCATTGCTTGGCAGATATTTTGCATCGTTGGCATAGCCATGAGTTTAATGCTGAAATTGTAGCCGTTATTTCAAATCATGAAGATCTGAAACGAATGGTTGAATGGCATGATATCCCTTATCATCATGTGCCCGTTCGGGCGGGAGAGAAAGGCGCAGCGTTTGAAGAGATTACGGGTCTTGTAGATGGTTATCATACAGATCTTGTGGTGCTTGCGCGTTACATGCAAATACTACCTTCAAAAATATGTGAGCAATACTCAGGGCGAGTGATTAATATTCATCATAGCTTTTTGCCTTCTTTTGCGGGTGCAAAGCCTTATCATCAAGCATTTGATCGTGGTGTTAAGCTAATTGGTGCAACGTGCCATTATGTCACGCAGGATTTAGATGAAGGTCCGATTATTGATCAGGATGTGATGCGAATAAGTCATAGTGACACGATTGAAGACATGGTTAGGCTTGGAAAGGATGCAGAGAAAAATGTACTGGCAAGAGGTCTGAGGCTTCACTTAGAGGATCGTGTGATCATACATGGTAATAAAACGGTTATTTTTGGTTAGTGCTATTGTTTGACTGTAGGCTGGGGGGCAGCGAACCCCAGTAGCCTAGCTAGTGCCAAATATTGCTGGGTTTTGTGTTATTCATTAAAACAAACCTGATTTTCGCCCGAATCTCGTGCGATATATAAGCGATTGTCCGCATCTTTTAATAACTCAATTAACGACTTGTTTTGGCTTGAGGTAATGCCTGCTGAAATAGTGAAGCTAAAATTAAGTTCGTCAAAAATAACAATGTGATCCTCAACGACCGTTCTAAACCCTTCTGTTAGTTTTGCAGCTTGTTCTAAGGTTAATCCAATCATTAGTACGGCGATGTCAGAATCATTGATACGCGCGTAATGGAAGCGTCCGAACGCTTTAGAAAGAAGTCCTGCTAGGCTTTTTAAAGTAATGTCAGGTGCATCCAGGCCGTAGCGGTCTTGGATGCTATGAAGCTGATCGACAGAAATTAGCGCTAAGCTAACGTGGGCGCTGCCTGTTTGTGCTTTCTCGAGTTCGTGGCTTCCTTGTTCGAAAAAAGTGCGTTTGTTGGGGAGGCCGGTAACGTAGTCGTGATAAGCCATGTGCTTCATTGCTTGTCCGTACTCGATGCCTTCGATGTTGTGCATGAGTCGGCAGTGAAATTCTTCATGGCTAAAGGTTTTTCTTAGAAAATCATTGGCGCCATTCTTAATAAATTTGGCGGTGAGTTTGCCATCACCTTCGCCTGAAAGGCCGATAATAACCAGGTCATTTTTACTGACTTCTCGGCGAATGTTTTTAACCAGATCAAAGCCGTTCATTCGAGGCATGTTGTAGTCGGTAATGAGTAGTTTTATGTCAGGGTCTTTGTTGATGATCTCCAGTGCAGTATCACCATCATCAGCCGTAATAACTTGGTACAAGTGGGTCTTTAACAAGCTTGATATGTAGTTTCTGGATACTTTTGAGTCGTCGGCAACCAAGATTTTAATGTTTTGGTTTTTATGGAGGCGATGTATTAGTTTCATTGCGTATTCATAAGAAAATCGGCTTTCTTTTACAATATAATCAACAATTTTTTTCTCAAGCATTTTTTCGCGTTTTTCTTCGTCATAGTTGCCGGTTAAAACAATTGTAGGCATGCTTTGAGTGAGGGTGTAGTCAACGACTTCACCGTTAGGTGCGTCAGGTAAATTTAAATCGACTACCGCGGCGAGGTAGGTGTCGGCACCATTGGCTTTGATAAGCGACTTTGCCTCAGCAAAAGAGGTAGCGATATCGTATTGAAATCGTGTGCTTGAATCATTGATATGTTTAATGATTTTAATCACGATTTGGCTGTCTTCGACTAGTAGAAACTTTTTCATATTATTTAAGGCTAGTAATGGGTTGTTAGGCTTAATAGCGTAATTTATGAACGATTATTACGTTGGCTATTGAGGCTTTAGTTTTTCGTGTAAGGCGCTCTTATTGTTATTAGCTTAGATGTTCTTTTCTTATGTACCAGTTTTTGTGTCATTAAAGCGCAATATTGATCACTATTAGCTTCTAAAGCATGCTAGAATCGCGAGCTTTATTTTAATAATTTTCATATAAGACAACAAAAACAGGAACGCTATCCTTATGGGTGAGCAAGCGAAAGAAATAATTCCCGTTAGTATCGAAGAAGAACTAAAACAATCTTATCTTGATTACGCAATGAGCGTTATTATCGGGCGAGCATTGCCTGATGCACGAGATGGGCTGAAGCCTGTGCATAGACGAGTTCTTTTTGCGATGAGTGAGCTAGGTAACGACTGGAATAAAGGTTATAAAAAATCTGCTCGTGTCGTTGGTGATGTTATTGGTAAATACCACCCGCATGGAGATACTGCGGTTTATGACACTATCGTTCGAATGGCGCAGCCATTTTCGCTTCGTTACATGCTGATCGACGGTCAAGGAAACTTTGGTTCGGTCGATGGTGATAACGCAGCAGCAATGCGATATACCGAAATTAGAATGCAGAAATTATCGCATTCTTTATTGGCTGATTTAGACAAAGAAACAGTTGATTTTGTACCTAACTATGATGGTACTGAACATATTCCTGAAGTGATGCCGTCGCGAGTTCCGAATTTGTTGGTTAATGGGTCGTCAGGTATCGCTGTTGGTATGGCGACAAATATACCACCGCACAATTTGCGAGAAGTTATTTCGGGTTGTTTGGCGTTAATGGAAAATCCTGATATTTCTTTTGAAGAAATGTTGCAGATTATTCCAGGGCCAGATTTTCCAACGGCTGCTTTTATTAATGGCCGAGCAGGCATTATTCAAGCGTATCAAACTGGGCGTGGCAAAATTTACTTGCGTGCACGATACGAAGTTGAAACCGAGAAGAATGGTAAGGAGCGAATTGTTGTAACCGAAATACCATACCAGGTTAACAAATCTCGCTTAATTGAAAAAATTGCTGAGTTGGTTAAAGATAAAAAAATCGAAGGTATAACCGGATTACGTGATGAGTCTAACAAGGAAGGGATGCGTATTGTTATTGAATTGCGTCGCGGCGAAATGTCAGATGTAGTGATGAACAACTTGTTCACCCAAACACAGCTTGAAAATGTGTTTGGTATAAATATGGTTGCTATTGTGGATGGTGAGCCAAAAACCATCAACCTTAAGCAAGCGCTTGAAATATTTGTTAAGCATCGACGTGAAGTTGTCACGCGTAGAACGGTTTATTTACTTCGTAAAGCTCGTGAGCGTGGTCATACTCTCGAAGGCTTAACCGTCGCATTAGCCAATATAGATCCTGTTATTGAGCTAATTAAAAAATCACCAACTTCTGCTGAAGCGAAAGAACGCTTGTTAGCGCAAGCTTGGAATCCTGGTGCTGTCACGGGGATGTTGGAAAAAGCGGGTGAAAATGCCTGTCGACCTGACGATCTTGAGCCGCAGTATGGCATGCGTGATGGCATGTATTATTTGTCTCCAATTCAAGCGCAAGAAATACTGAATATGCGTTTGCATCGTTTGACTGGTCTTGAAACTGAAAAACTCATTTCAGAATATCGCGAAATTCTAGAGCGAATTGCTGAGCTGCTGAGTATCTTGAGTGATCCGGTCAAGTTGATGGAAGTGATTCGCGAAGAGCTTGAAGAAGTTCGTGATGAGTTTAGTGATGATCGTCGATCAGAAATTATAGCGTCAAAACGTGACCTGAATGTAGCTGATTTAATTAATGAAGAAGACCTTGTTGTCACTATTTCTCATAGCGGTTATGCCAAGACACAAGCTGTTGAAGATTATCAAGCGCAGCGTCGTGGTGGTCGTGGTAAATCAGCAGCTTCAATAAAAGATGAAGATTATATAGAAAAGCTGTTGGTTGCTAATTCGCACGATACGATTTTATGCTTCTCTGATAAAGGTAAGGTTTATTGGTTGCGGGTTTTTGAAATTCCGCGCGCTAGCCGTGGTTCAAAAGGTCGACCAATGGTCAATATTCTGCCTTTGGATGAAGGTGAGCGTATCACTACTTTCTTGTCTGTGAATGAATATACCGAAGATCGCTTTATCTTTATGGCGACTTCTCAGGGTACGGTTAAGAAAACACCATTAGAGAATTTCTCTAGACCTAGGTCTTCAGGTTTGATTGCTCTGGCGCTAGATGAAGGTGATTCACTAATTGGTGCTGCGATTACCGATGGTCAAAGCGATATTATGCTGATGAGTAATTCAGGTAAGATGATTCGTTTTAATGAAACTAATGTGCGTGCGATGGGGCGAACGGCTCGGGGTGTGCGTGGTATTAAAATTGCTCCAGAGTTCAAAGTTGTTTCTTTGATCTTGCCAGAAGAAGACGGTTTATTGTTGGTAGCTAGTGAAAATGGCTACGGTAAACGAACTAAAATGTCTGAGTTCTCAGTGATTGGTCGTGGTGGTCAAGGCGTTATTGCAATGCAATGTTCAGAGCGAAATGGTTTGTTGGTTTCTGCGGTTCAAGTGCAAGAAGGTGATGAAATGATGTTGATCACCGACAAGGGTACGCTTGTTCGTACGCGCACAGAAGAGGTTTCAATACTGGGTAGAAATACCCAGGGTGTACGTTTGATCAAGCTTTCTCAAGAAGACGAACACTTGGTTGGTTTAGAGCGGGTTGATGAGCCTGAGCCGGTCGAAGGTGAGTTGATTGAAGGCGAAGTGGTTGAAGGCGGCGAAGCTGTCGAATCTAGTGTCGCGCCTTCTGAAAATGAAAATGATCAAACCGCAGGTGATGTCGACCCTGCAAGTTAAATCTAAAGTAGTGCAAACTGTGTATCGAGTGTTTGTCTGAAGTCTCGATACACAGTTTTATAAAGTGACTATGTCTTGGGTTTCAAAAAAGTTAAGTATCAGGAATAAGTATGACCGAAGAATCTAAAAAGCTTGCTGTCCTTCGTGATCAAATTGACGGTATTGATAAGGAGATTCAGAAACTTATCAATCAGCGAGCGGCGTGTGCGCTTGAAGTGGCGGCAGTAAAGCAAGCTGCTTCAGGTGGTGAGGAAGTTCAGTATTATCGGCCTGAGCGAGAGGCTCAGGTTTTACGGGCCGTCATGGAGCGAAATACTGGGCCGATGCCAGATGAAGAAATGGCAAAGCTTTTTCGTGAAATAATGTCTTGTTGCTTGGCGTTGGAAAAGCCAATGAAAATAGCTTTTTTTGGGCCTGAAGGTACTTATACGCATGCAGCGGCATTGAAACATTTTGGGCATTTTGTGTCAGTTCAGCCTATGGCTGCGATTGATGAAGTGTTTCGTGAGGTTGAGTCGGGGCAAGCTAATTACGGTGTTGTACCTATTGAGAATTCTACAGAGGGTATGGTTAATCATACGCTAGATAGCTTTATTAATTCATCACTCAATATCTCGGGTGAAGTTAAGCTTCGAATTCATCATCACTTGCTCTCAAGTGAGCATGTTGAGTTGGCTAATGTTAAGCGCGTTTATTCTCATCAACAATCTTTAGCTCAATGTCGTAAATGGTTGGATGCTCATTGTCCTCAAATTGAGCGGGTTGCTGTGAGTAGTAATTCTGAAGCGGCTCGTCTTTCTAAGGAGGACGAGGGATCAGTGGCGATTGCTGGTGAAATGGCAGCTGAGTTTTATGGTTTGCACAAATTAGCTGAAAATATTGAAGATCAGCCAGATAATACAACGCGATTTTTGATTATTGGAACGAAAGAAGTACCGCCAAGCGGTCAAGATAAGACATCGCTCTTAGTATCGGCTAAAAATAAACCCGGTGCCTTGTATCATGTATTAGAGCCTTTTCATCGGCACGGTGTGAGTTTGACGCGTTTAGAAACGCGACCTTCTGTGTCGGGCACGTGGGCTTATGTGTTTTTTATTGATTTTGAAGGTCATGTAGATGACGACAATATCAAAGAAGTGATTAGTGAGATTTCACCTGACGCGGTAGAAATAAAGCATTTGGGGTCCTACTCAGTGGGTGTGCTTTAATGAGGGAGTTGAGTGCTTCAATGTGTGATTATATCGCGCTAGCGACCGAAGGGGTTAAAGGGCTTCATCCATATCAGCCAGGTAAGCCAGTTGAAGAGTTGGAGCGAGAACTGGGTTTAACTGGAATTGTAAAGTTAGCCAGTAATGAAAATCCGCTAGGTATAAGCTCACTTGCAGCAGCGGCTATTCAGAAACAGCTTGAAGTTGCAGCGCTTTATCCTGATGGGGCAGGGTTTGTTTTAAAGCAAGCCTTGGCTAAAAAGTTTGGTGTTGAGATAAGTGCGATTACTCTGGGCAATGGCTCAAATGATGTGCTCGACCTTATTGCGCGTGCTTATGCTGGTCCTGAATCTGAAGTTATTTATTCTCAATATGCTTTTGCTGTTTATGCGTTGTCTACTCAGTCTGTCAATGCAAAGGCTGTAGTGGTGCCTGCGAAAGACTGGGGGCATGATTTGGATGGAATGTTTGAGTCGATCACTGATCAAACAAGTTTGATTTTCATCGCGAACCCCAATAATCCAACAGGGACTTATTTGGAGGCTTCTAAGGTTAAGCAGTTTCTAGCGCGTGTACCTGAGAATATTATTGTCGTGTTGGATGAAGCGTATTGTGAGTATATAGAAGCGTCTAATTATCCAGATGGTATTGCGCTTGTGCAAGAGCATCCTAATTTAGTCGTAACCAGAACATTTTCTAAGGCTTGGGGTTTGGCTTCGCTACGGGTAGGGTATTCTATTTCCAATCCTGATGTGGCAAATATTTTAAATCGCGTCAGGCAGCCTTTTAATGTGAATTCTTTTGCGCTTGCTGCAGCGGCGGCAGTGTTGGCGGATGGCGAATACCTTGAAAAAGGAAAGAAAATTAATAAAGAAGGACTTGTGCAGGTTGGTGAGGGCTTAACCGCATTAGGGCTTTCTTATATTCCATCTGTGGGTAATTTTATTTGTTTTGATGTGATCGAGGACGGAGCGAAGGTTTATCAGGCCTTATTGCAAGAAGGTGTGATTGTGCGACCATTAGCGAATTATGGAATGCCTCATCACCTCCGTGTTTCTATTGGTTTGAAAAGTGATAATCAGCAATTTTTAGATGCTTTAGCGAGCGTGCTATGAGTCATAGGGGATCGCGGATTCATACTTTAGCCGTGATTGGCTTGGGTTTGATTGGTGGTTCGTTAGCGAAGGCTGCAAAACAAACTGGTTTTGCTGCGCATACTATTGGTTATTCACTTAATCTTTCAGAAGTAAGGTTGGGTGTTGAGCTTGGTGTGGTTGATTTTGCTGCTTCGTCAGTTGAAGAGGCGGTGAAAAATGCTGATATCGTTGTTGTTGCTGTGCCGGTTAAAGCGTTTGAAGTATCGCTTGCAGAAATAAAGCCGCATTTAAAAACCGGTGCTATATTAACTGATGTGGGGAGTGTTAAAGGTTGTTTTCTTTCTGCTGTCGAAAAAATATTTGGCTCGGTACCAGAGTTTGTTGTGCCGGGACATCCGATTGCCGGCTCTGAAAGAAGTGGTGTGCTTGCGGCTGACGCAAATCTTTATCGTCATCATAAAGTTATTTTAACGCCTCTTGCTCAGACGTCGAGTGCATCGATTATGTTGGTGCGTGAGATGTGGGAGTTTTGCGGTGCGTCGGTGCTTGAAATGTCGGTCACTCATCATGATGAGGTATTGGCGGCGACAAGCCATTTGCCTCACTTGCTCGCTTTTTCTCTAGTAGATACCTTAGCAGGGGAAGAAGAGAATCAAGAAATATTTCGTTATGCTGCGGGAGGCTTTAGGGACTTTACGCGTATAGCGGCGAGTGATCCGGTGATGTGGCATGACATATTTTTGGCCAATCATGATGCACTATTGAGTGTGTTGGATCATTTTACTCAAGACTTGGACAAGCTTCGAAAGGCGGTTGAGTCAAGAGATAGTCAAACTTTACTAGGTGTTTTTACTCGCGCAAAATCAGCGCGAGAGCACTTTACAAAAATTTTATCTGGGCAGTCGTATACTAATACCATGAATACAAAAAATGTAATATTTAAAATGAAAGCTGGTGGTGCTGTAAATGGCACTATTCGTGTTGCAGGTGATAAGTCGATTTCTCATCGGTCTATAATGTTGGGTGCTTTAGCTGAAGGTTTAACCGAGGTTGAGGGGTTCTTGGAGGGGGAAGATAGTCTCGCCACTCTGCAGGCTTTTCGAGATATGGGGGTGGTAATTGAAGGGCCAGATGCTGGGAAAGTAAGAATTCATGGTGTCGGAGTGAATGGTTTGAAGGCGCCTCCTGGGCCAATTTATTTAGGTAACTCAGGTACTGGGATGAGGCTTTTCTCTGGTTTATTGGCGGGTCAGGCATTTGATACCGAGTTAACTGGTGATGAGTCATTATCAAAGCGTCCTATGGAGCGCGTTGCTGCACCATTAAGATTAATGGGGGCGAGTATTGAGTCTAATGAGGGTGGTCGTCCGCCTTTAAAGATTAAAGGTGGTCAGCAACTTAAAGGTATTGACTACGATATGCCGATGGCAAGTGCGCAAGTGAAGTCATGTTTATTATTGGCTGGGATGTATGCAGAGGGCGAAACGCAGGTGACAGAGCCTGCGCCTACAAGAGATCATACGGAGCGGATGTTAAATGGCTTTGGTTATAATGTCTCAAGAGAAGGGGCTGTTGCTAAACTTCAGGGTGGCGGATCATTAACTGCAGGTAAAATTGACGTACCTGCAGATATTTCTTCCGCAGCATTTTTTATGGTGGCTGCATCGATTACGCCAGGTGCGAACTTATTGTTGCAGCATGTGGGCTTAAACCCAACGCGTGTCGGCGTTATTAATATACTGCGCCAAATGGGTGCGAATATCGTTATTGAAGCGGAAAGTGAGGTGGGTGGTGAGCCTGTTGGTGATATTCGCATTCAATATGCGCCTCTGAAGGGGATTCATATTCCTGAAGATCAAGTGCCTTTAGCGATTGATGAGTTTCCGGTGTTATTTATTGCTGCAGTTTGTGCTGAGGGTGAAACAATTCTAACGGGTGCAGAAGAGTTACGTGTTAAAGAGAGTGATCGTATACAAGTAATGGCTGATGGTCTTGCACAGCTCGGCGTTCGTACGGAAGTGCGTCCGGATGGGATTGCGATTAAACAAAGTAAAATTCAGGGTGGGGTTGTGCATAGTCATGGCGATCACCGTATTGCAATGTCTTTTGCTGTTGCATCGTTAATTGCGGAAGGTGATATTACCATTCAGGATTGTGCAAATGTCGCGACGTCGTTTCCTAATTTTGTCATGCTAGCTGAGCAAGTTGGTATGAAGATAGAAGTGGATGCTTAATTCGATGACTGATGCTAAATCTCAAATGTTTCCAGTGCTTACAATTGATGGCCCAAGCGGGGCGGGTAAAGGTAGTATTGCGCAGTTAGTTGCAAAAAAACTTGGCTGGAGTTTGCTTGATAGTGGGGCGTTGTATCGACTAACGGCATTGTCGGCAACAAATCAGGGTGTATCTTTTGAAGATGAGTCTGCGTTGGCTGTTGTGGCTCAAGGTTTGAGTGTTGAGTTTCTGCCTTCTGAATTTGGAGAGCCTGTAAAGGTATTGCTTGATGGTCTTGATGTGACGAATGAAATTCGTACAGAATCAGCAGGAAATAATGCGTCAAAGATTGCGCCTTTGGCAGCGGTGAGGCAAGCGCTGCTTCAGCGGCAGCGTGATTTTTCGACCTCTAAAGGCTTAGTGGCTGATGGTCGAGACATGGGGACTGTGGTATTTCCTCAGGCAGAATATAAAGTATTCATGACAGCTAGTGCAGAAGAACGAGCTGAGCGTCGATACAATCAATTGTATAATAAGAACGGGCAGCTTAAGAATGAAGACGGACGGTTGAAAAAAGAGTCTGAAGATGTTAGTATCGCGGCCCTTTTAAAGGAGATAGAAGAACGGGATGCCCGTGATATGGGGCGTAAAAATTCGCCACTTAAGGCAGCCGATGATGCGAAAGTCATTGATACTACTCGTTTTTCTATTGAAGAAGTCCTTGAACAAGTGATGGGTTTAATTCGTTGATACAAACGTGAAAATGCAATACTTTATATAAAAGGCAACTAATTTTATGTCAAATTCTGATTAAACGTTGGCCAGCAACGCAGAATATGACGAATGTAAATTAACCGTATACGCTGGTGATACGGAGACTATTAATCACACAGGAAATGTAATGAGCGAGAGCTTTGCAGACTTATTTGAAGAAAGCCTACAACAGATAGATATGACCCCAGGGTCAATTATATCGGGTACAGTTGTTGATATCGACAGTGACTGGGTTACTGTTAACGCTGGGCTAAAATCTGAAGGTGTTATTCCTTTAGAGCAATTTTTATCTGATAACGGCGAACTAGAGCTAAGCATTGGCGATATTGTTGATGTTGCATTAGAAGCGGTTGAAGATGGATTTGGTGAAACTAAACTTTCTCGTGAGAAAGCGAAACGTGCAGAAGCATGGACTGAGCTAGAGAAAGCATTCGAAGCCGAAGAAATTGTTAAAGGTGTGATTAATGGTAAGGTTAAAGGTGGTTTTACAGTTGAACTGAAAACTATCCGTGCCTTCCTTCCTGGTTCATTAGTAGATGTGCGTCCAGTACGTGATACTTTACACCTTGAAGGCAAAGAACTTGAGTTTAAAGTAATCAAGTTAGACCAAAAGCGTAACAACGTTGTTGTTTCTCGTCGTGCTGTTCTTGAAGCAGAAAACAGTGCAGAGCGTGATGCATTGCTAGAAAACATGGCTGAAGGAATGGAAGCGAAAGGTATCGTTAAGAACCTTACTGATTACGGAGCTTTCGTTGATCTTGGTGGTGTTGATGGTCTTCTACACATTACAGATATGGCTTGGAAGCGTATTAAGCACCCAAGTGAAATCGTTAATGTTGGTGACGAAATCAATGTTAAAGTATTGAAATTTGATCGCGAGCGTAATCGTGTATCACTTGGTCTTAAGCAATTGGGTGAAGATCCATGGGTTCAGATCAAAGAGCGTTATCCTGAAAATACACGCGTTACCGCACGTGTGACTAACTTAACCGATTACGGCTGTTTTGCTGAAATCGAAGAGGGTGTTGAAGGTCTTGTTCACGTTTCAGAAATGGATTGGACAAACAAGAATATCCACCCATCTAAAGTTGTTCAGTTAGGTGACGAAGTTGAAGTAATGGTTCTAGATATCGACGAAGATCGTCGTCGTATCTCATTGGGTATTAAGCAGTGTCATGCTAATCCATGGGAAGAGTTCTCAAGCAAGTTCAACAAAGAAGACAAAGTTAGCGGTAAGATCAAGTCGATCACTGACTTCGGTATCTTCATCGGTCTAGATGGCGGTATTGACGGTTTAGTTCACTTATCTGATATTTCTTGGCACGATTCGGGCGAAGAAGCTGTACGTAAGTACAAGAAAGGTGATGAAATCGATACAACTATCCTTTCTGTTGATCCTGAGCGTGAGCGTATCTCTCTAGGTATTAAGCAGTTGGAAAGTGATCCATTTGCTGAATACGTACAAGTAAATGATAAAGGTACTATCATTACTGGTACAGTTAAAGAAGTAGATGCTAAGGCGGCTATCATCGCAATCAATGATGATGTAGAAGCAACTTTGAAGGCTTCAGAGATGAGCCAGGATCGCGTAGAAGACCTAACAACTCAGTTGAAGGTTGGAGACGAAGTTGAAGCTAAGATCATTAATGTTGATCGTAAGAATCGCGTGATCAATTTGTCTGTTAAGTCAAAAGATATCGACGATACTAAAGAAGCTATGAAAGAAGTTCGCGAGAAGCAAGTTGAGTCTGCTGGCCCAACAACTATTGGTGACTTGATCAAGGCGCAAATGGAAAACAAATAGTCTTTCTGAATTGATTTTATATAAAATCAATTTGAATATTGGAGTCTAAACACTCTAACTATTTGTAAAGTAATAAAAAAACGGGCTATATGCCCGTTTTTTTTGTCTTTTTTTTTTCTTTGGCTATACTGAAAAAAACATTAAGATTTGTAGGGATAGTCAATGACAAAATCTGAACTCGTTGAGATTATTGCAGCGAAGCAAACGCAGCTTTCAGTAAAAGATGTAGAGCTTGCCGTAAAAACAATAATTGACCTTATGTCTGATACTTTGTCTTCAGGGCAAAGGATTGAAATTAGAGGGTTTGGAAGCTTTTCTTTGCATTATCGTGCGCCAAGAGTAGGTAGAAACCCAAAAACAGGTGATTCTGTTACCTTAGAAGCGAAGCATGTGCCACATTTTAAGCCAGGGAAAGAGCTGAGAGATTGCGTGAATGAGAGCTTAAAGCAGGGCTATTAAATCTCTGATGTTAATTTCCTCCTTCCTTCGATACTAGCATGCTAAGATAGCTCTAAAATTTTATTTTGATATTAAAATTGATTGGGGTAGGGCGAACATATCGTGCTTAAATTTACTTTATATGCAGTATTTATTCTTGTTATAGCAATAATAGGGTTTATTTTTTCGTCTCGAAATGAAACTGAAATTGCGATTGACCTTTTTTTTGGTCCGCCGATAGCTTTAGGGGGCGGTCTTTGGGTCCTTACGAGCTTTATTGTAGGTTGTATTGTTGCCTGGTTAATTAGTTGGCCTAGTCATGTAGCAGCAAAAGTAATGAATAAAAAGCAAAGTCGCAAACTAAAAAGTCTGCAAGAGGAAATATTGCAGCTTAAAGGTGAGTCTACTAAAGGTAATTAGATGGCGATCGAACCACTTTGGCTCTGTTTGTTTTTTGCGCTTTCGATAGGCTGGCTACTAGGTTTCTATGCGAAATCAAAGTTTATTAAAAAAGAACAAACTTACACAACTTCTCCTGATATAAAACACCGCTTACAACTACTTTTTGACTCATATAGCGACGAGTCAATCGATCAATTTGTTCACTCTTTAGATGTAAATCCTGAAACATTTAGTATGCATATTTCAATCGGCAAGCATTTTCGTGCTCAAGGTGAGGTTGAGAAGGCTATTTTAATACACCAAAATTTAATGGCTCACCCTGAATTACCTGAGCTAGCAACAGAATCAGTAATTTATGAACTTGCTAGAGATTATAAAAAAGCAGGTTTACTAGATCGTGCTGAGTCATTACTACAGCAGCTAAATACGTCAAAAAAGTTTGGTTTTAAAAGCCTTAAGCTATTATTAAATGTTTATGAGCATGAAAAGGATTGGGAAAACGCGGTATCAAAAGGTTTGGAACTAGAATTAAAAAAACATCCAGATATTGCGATCAGAGTGGCTCAGTACTGTTGTGAATTAGCTGAAATTGAGCAGCGTAAGGGGCAGTTTTCAGAAGTACAGCGTTATTTTAAGCAAGCATTAAGTATCAATAAAGCCTGCGTTAGAGCTTTAGTTGGTTTAGCTCGCTTAGATCTTGAGCAAGAAGAATATGCGCTTGCTTTGAATAGCTTAAAGAAAGTTGCTATTTTTTCTCCAGAAAATATTTCCATCATCCTACCTATGCTTCTTGAATGTGCTATCGCGACAGAAGCATATGAACAGCATCAACTATATTTAGAGAAGCTATTTAAAGAAACGGGTCAGGTATCTATTATGCTGGCGGTAGTTGAATCGTTATTAGTTCAGGGCGAAAACGAAAAGGCCTCTCAGTATTTAGAAGAACAGATTTACTTGAGACCTAGTTTGGCAGCATTAGATTTGATGTTCAAAAAATGTACTTCCGGCAGATCGAATAATCACGAGTTAGAGCAACAAAATGAGCCGCCTAATAAAAAAAACTGTGACGGTATTTTGGATGTAGTAGCTAAAGTGATTGATGAGGTGATGCAGGATAAACCCTCCTTTCGATGTCAGCAATGTGGTTTTTCAGGCGCTCACCATCATTGGATGTGTCCAAGTTGTAAGAGTTGGCAATCAACATACCCGATAGTAGAATATGAACACACTTAATATCGAGCATTGCATGATAAGGTGTAAAACTGTGCAAAGAACTCTAATAATTCGTATATAAACAGACATATCAATCGTAAATAAAAGGCTTTACATGAAAGGCAACTCTTTAATACAAAACTCACCTATTATTGTGGCACTAGATTACCCAACCGCTGATGCAGCGCTTGCGATGGCTTCGAATCTAGATCCGAAACATTGCAGGGTTAAAGTGGGAAAAGAACTTTTTACACGTTGTGGGCCACAAATTTTAGAAGGCTTGCATAAGCAAGGTTTTGATGTTTTTTTGGATTTGAAGTTTCATGATATTCCAAATACAACGGCTAATGCAGTTGCTGTTGCAGCAGATTTAGGGGTTTGGATGGTTAATGTTCATGCATCAGGTGGACGTCGCATGATGGACGCTTGTGTTGAAAAGTTAAGTGCTTTTAAGCAAAAGCCGATGCTTATTGGCGTAACAGTTTTAACTAGTATGCAAAGTGAAGATCTTGCGGAGCTTGGTTTGGCTGTTTCGCCGCTTGAGCAAGTAAGACGGTTAGCTACCTTGACAAATGAGTGTGGCTTGGATGGAGTTGTTTGTTCATCGCATGAGGTGACAGACTTGAAAGCTAGGTTTGGTAAAGCGTTTAAGTTGGTTACACCAGGAATACGGCCTACTTTTTCTATAAAAGGTGATCAGAGAAGGGTGATGACGCCTCGTGAAGCTGTTGTAGCGGGTTCTGACTACCTTGTTATTGGTCGTCCTATTACGCAAGCTGAAGACCCCTTGAAGGCGCTTGAATTAATTTATCAAGAATTATCGTAAGCAACTGCTTTTAAAAAGCTGGCTAAAGTTTTTATATGTCGGCTTCCTTTTTCCTTTTTTGTCACTCAATCTCACATAACATTATTTGATCGCATAATGAAGACCCCCCATTTACTCTATTTTTAAAATAGAGCAGCCTATCACGCTAAAAAGTCGTTTTAACTGATATAAATATACATTACAGGATGTTGGGTTGATTAGTTTTAGCCAAGCTTAAAGCGAGAACAAGAATAAAAATATGGGTGTCATATGGAAAAAGTATCAGGAGAGCTAAGCTATGACCGCTTTGTCGTACCTTACCGAAAGTATGGTTCTTCCAATAAAGTAATTGTGTGCCTAAGTGGTGCCAAGCAAACGATGTCCGCGTGGCGTAGCTTTATTTCTTACTTTCATCATGAATATAGTGTTGTTGTGTTTGATATGCCCGGTCAGGGGCGTGCTAAAATTATTTCAGGCGCTGCTGGTGTGTCATTAAATGAGCAAGTTGATGTATTGAACCAAGTCGTGCTAGACGCACTTGATGAAACGGTGGTTGAAAAGTATGTATTTGGTGGCTCGTGGGGCTCAATCGTCGCAGCAGCTTATGCTGAGCGGCACCCTGATGTGTTCGATAAAGTAATACTCGGTAGTTTTGGAACCAAACCAAATATGGTATTAAGCTCTATTATTGAGCAAGTACAAATGATGATCGGTGATGGGGGCGAAAAAAATATTGCGCCAATGATGATTGAAAAGTTTGGCCAATATATACCTGAAATACTTAAGCGCCAGATCATTACTCAGTTTGATAAGATGACTGACGCTCAATTTCAGTCCTTTTATGAACATAGTGTTTTTGTGACTCAAATGGGGGACCTTAAAGAGCTAGTCAACCTAAAGAATATTCGTGTTCCTACGCTCGTTGTGATGGGACAATACGACACGATTATGGACCTGTTTGATACCCGAAAAGCAACGCAACTTATACCAAATGGCGAGTTTTTATTAATTAAGGGTGCAGGGCATTTTTTACATTGGGAGAAAGAACAAATAATGTCAGTTTATGAGTCTTTTTTTCAACGCAAAGCGCTTGAATCCGAAACACAACAAGCTACATTGGGTGAATGTAATTAACTTGTTTACTTACTTGTAAGTCTAGTGCTTCTTCTGTTTGAACTTACGTTATATTGGTAGACTCTAACCGTAACTGAAATGGTTTTGGTCGCTAGTAATGGTAAAGCGATTACTTGTGTGATTTCAACTGAGGCTTTAATAAAACTTATCTAGAATACTTTTGGCAGCATTTATTTTCGTAAAGTACTTACTGCAACCGCCTTTGTCGGGGTGATGTTTTTGCGCTAGTAAACGGTATTGCTTTTTAATGGCTTCGTAGCTTGAATTAGCTGGAAGTTCTAGTGTGGCGAGTGCTTGTTGTTTATCATCTTGTGCGAGGTATTTCTTCCAGAATGAGTTTAGCAATTCATTTACTTCATTCTCGCTTGTTTCAAAATAATGGCTGATATCCAAATAATAATCTTTAAGTGGATCGTGTTGGGTAAGAGGGCCTGCGTTTTCATTGATTACGGTATTTGAAAAATAAGGATGTCTTTCTATTTTGATCGATTGAATATCCAAGCAGTATTGTTGTTTGCTGAAATGTTCGTTTTGCAGTTGGTAGAGCGCGTGCATGGTTAGAAAGTGTGCGCAGAACAGGTCTTTACTGTGTTGGAGGTTTAACTGGTCGAAGGGGTAGATCTTATCTGCTTTTAGTTTGCTAATAATTTCATGTTCGGTGCAAGGGTTGTTGTTATCGAGAAAGGTCGTGATTGCTTGTGTTATTGTTTTGAGTTCATCCATTTTAATGCTTTCTTTTTCAAGTGTTTGTCTTAGATTATCGTCTTAGTCATAAATTCGCTATAATACCCACCAATTTTTTTGCTGCATTTTATATTGTAGCGATGTTGTAGTTATGTTTTAGAGGTAGTGATGCAAATTTTTGCTGGCGCTGAGAAGTTAGAGTTTAATAAATTACAAAAGAAGTTGCGTGGTGGTGCCGGACGGGCAATAGCAGACTTTAATATGATTGAAGACGGCGACCGAATCATGGTATGTCTGTCAGGTGGTAAAGATAGCTTTACAATGCTGCATGTTTTGATGAGCTTGCAAAAGAGTGCGCCGATTCAGTTTGATTTGGTTGCGGTGAATCTTGATCAGAAACAACCTGGCTTCCCTGAGCATATTTTACCTGAGTATCTAGAGAAATTGGGGATTGAGTATTATATTGTTGATCGTGATACCTATTCAATTGTGAAATCAAAAATACCTGAGGGTAAAACAACGTGTGGCTTATGTTCTCGCTTAAGGCGCGGAACACTTTATGCTTTTGCAGAAGACATTAATGCGAATAAAATCGCTTTAGGTCATCATAAAGATGATATCGTTCAGACAATGTTCTTGAATATGTTTTATGGTTCAAGACTATCTGCGATGCCGCCAAAGCTGTTATCTGATGATAAACGAAATGTCGTGATACGCCCTTTAGCTTATTGTCGTGAGCGTGATATTGAGAAGTTTTCTGATTTAATGGCTTATCCGATTATTCCTTGTAACTTATGTGGTTCACAAGAGAATCTTCAGCGTCAAAATATTAAGAAAATGCTGCATGAATGGGAGCAAGAGCATTCATCACGTATTGATTCAATTTTTAGTTCTTTACAAAATGTTGCGCCATCACAGTTAGCGGATACGCAATTATTTGATTTTGAAACCTTAGAAATTGATCGAAGCGGCGAACGTAAGCCTTACGAGTTTGATTTAAATCAAACGGTTTCTTCGTCTCGTCCTAAAAGTGAAGATAGCTTGGTGCAAATTTTGGAAATTTCACCACGGTAGCTTTATTAGAGCTAGATCGGTTGAGAGGAGTGGGCCGTGGCTCAACAGGGCTAGTGAAATATTCTCTGAATGGACAGCTGCACGATAGGTAGTGAGTAAATACCAAAGATAATCATCATTAAGCCGGCGCTGGAGCGAAACCAGCGTTGTTTGATGAACTTGCCAAGCTCTTGTGCAAAATAGCCTGTGGCGAGCATAGCAGGCAGTGTACCAATACCGAAAAATAACATAATTAGCATTGCGCCACTCATGCTTGCTTCTAAACTCGCCCAAATAAGCGCTGAATAGACCAGTCCGCAGGGTAGCCAGCCCCAAACCATGCCAATACAGATCGCATCACGAATTGAACTGACGGGCATAAATCTTTTACCTAAAGGTTGAATTAAAGGCCATAGCTTACTGCCAAGTTTTTCGGTAAACGCAATGCCATTAAACCATTGTGCTAAATAAAGCCCCATCAGTATCAACATGACGCCCGCTAAATAGCGCAGTAATGTAAATGTTGCTAATTGCTGGCTTAGCCAGAAACCAGCGGCTCCAACAATTAGGCCTGCGATACAATAACTGAAAATTCTGCCGATGTTATAAGCAAGTAATAGCGTTGGGAAAGTGGACGTTGTCGAGGATGGCTGTGTGTTTAAACCAAGCGCGCTTGATAAGCCACCGCACATGCCTAGACAATGCGTTGATCCTAAAAATCCTAATAAAAAGGCTGATAATATTATGGCGGGGTCGTTAAACATAATTCTTAAGGTTTTTTTGAGTCTTTAGCTGGTTCTGTTTTGGGTTTATCGTTTCTGTCTGGGATCATATCGGCATCATCGTCAAAAAGGATGCTATGCGCCGGACCTTCTAAATCATCATATTGACCGTTTTTAATTGCCCAGCCAAAAATCCAGATTGCGAGTGCTACAAAGGCGATTGAAACAGGAATAAGGATAAAGAGAATTTCCATAAGTATGCGCCTTAAATGTTTAGGATTTTAATCGTAATGAATTAAATACCACGACTAACGAACTCAGTGACATGCCTAAAGCGGCAAAGTAGGGTGGAACCAAGCCCATTACGGCCAATGGTAACATTAGTAAGTTATAGCCGATCGCCCATGCCATGTTCTGTTTAATGATTTTACGCGCCCTGTTTGCACTTTGAAAGGCCAGATTTATTACGCTCATGTGGCTATTGAGTAATACCGCATCAGAATTTAATTTTGTAATATCGCTCGCACCACCCATGGCGATTGATAATCGCGCACCCGACAAAACGGGTAAGTCGTTAATGCCATCGCCCACCATGGCGACCTCTTTGTTGTCTTGTTGTAGTTTACGTACGTAATTGAGCTTTTGTTCAGGGGACTGAGCGGCTTTAATATGTTTAATACCGAGCTGGTGAGCAATATGTTGTACAGAGTTTAGGTGGTCGCCACTTAAAATATGTACTTGAATGCCTTGAGCTTGAAAATTTTTAACGCAACTTAGGCTTTCTTCCCGAAGTGTATCGCTTAACTCAAATTGTGCTAAAAGTGTATATTGCTTATCTTCTGAAAGTTCGCTCAAAAATATATGGATGCCTTGCGTCTCAATTATCTTATCTTTTGAGGTCGCATTGTTGAGCGCAAAGGCTAAGTTGCCTAATCGATAAGACTTACTTTCGAATGAGCCTTGTAAGCCATAACCTAGGGTAGTTTCAACTTGGTTGGCGCTTTCTTTGAAGTATGGCTTAAATGCTTTTGCGATCGGGTGTCGTGAGTGGTTTTCCAGTGCGGCTGCAATCGTTAAGGCTTTGGGCTTGTTAACGCCATTAAAGGTATTTGTGTTACTTAATTGTAGCTTTCCCTCAGTCAATGTACCTGTTTTATCAAAAATGATATCAGTAGTGCTATTCATTGCTTCAAGAGTATGTCCTTTAGCCATCAATAATCCTTTACTGCGTAAAAATGTATTCACACTCGTCATGGCTGTTGGGGTGGCTAAGGAGAGCGCACAAGGGCAGGTCACTACGAGTATGGAGAGCACGGTGGAAAAAACGGCTTCGGGATCGATAAAATACCAAAATACACCGGCGATAGAGGCTGAAATTAATACAAAAGTGACAAAGTAGCTGGCAACAATATCAGCGAGTTGAACCGTTTGAGGCTTTTCGTGTTGCGCTTGATCCAGCATGCGGATAATAGCAGCGACTCGACTGTGTTTTGGTGTTGCGGTTGTCGCGATTAATATTGTATTTTCGACGTTTGCTGTACCACCGTTGACAACGCTATCAACGGTTTTAATGATGGGTAAAAACTCACCTGTAAGTGCAGACTCGTCAAAGCGTGATTGACCTTCAACCACAATGCCGTCGGCTGGTGAAATTTCACCTTGATGTATTATTAATATATCGCCAATTTCAATTTTATGCGCAGGCTTACTTACTTCGCCATCGGTTGTTTTAACGCGAGCAGTCGCGGGTAATAATTGATTGAAGTCGGCATCGCTATTTAAATGCTTGTGTCGTGTTTGCATTTCAAAGAAGCGGCCAAGCAATAGAAAAAAAGTGAACATTGCAACAGAATCAAAATATACATCACTTTCAAGATTACTGTCGCTAAACACTGTAATGAAAGCGCTGGCCGAGTAGGCTGCTAGAATGGCGAGCGATACGGGGAGGTCCATTGTTAAGTGGCGAGTTTTAATGTCTCTCAGGGCTGCTTTTAAAAATGGGTATGCAGAAAATAAAACAACAGGCGTACACATGATTAGGCTGACCCAGCGAAATAAGGCAATAAACTCCTGATCAATACTGCTGTCACTACCTAAATAAAGCGGCAAAGAAAACATCATGTTTTGCATGGTTGCAATACCTGCAATGGCGATGCGGAAGATTGATGTTCGTTTTTCTATTTGAGCTTGTTTCTTTGCGAGGTCGTCTTGATAGGGGCGGGCTTTGTAGCCTAACTTACGAATTTTGAGTAATACTGAGCTTAGGGAGCACTCGTTATCATCCCATACTAGTATGGCTCTATGGCTTGTGTGATTAATTGTAAACCGATGAATGCCTTCAATGTTATTGATTTCTCGTTCAAGAAGCCATATGCATGCTGCACAAGTAATGCTTCCAATGCTTAAGTGTGTTTCTGATATACCATCGGTTGTCGATACAAAGTCTTCTTGTAAGGCTTTATCATCATAAAGGTATAGTTCGTCTTGTTGAGATTGATTGAATGCATCGGGCTTTTCAGAGGCTTTGGTGCGGTGTTGGTAAAAATTCTCAAGGCCGCCAGTTACAATGGTTTCTGCTATGGCTAAGCAGCCGTAGCAACAAAAGGCTTGTTGTTTATTTGATATGGTGAGGACGGCACTGAAACCTCGAGGGATTACTTCATCACAGTGATAACACGTATCAGGCATAGTGCAATTATGACGGCTTTAAGGTGTGTTGGTTCAGAGGAAGGTAAACTTCTTCTCGAATGCGCCAGCTATTATCAAAGCTGTATAAGTCTAGGTATCGACGGCCCTCAACAGTGCTTGGTAAGTCGCCAATAAATCCGCTTTCAGTAGGTAATAGTCTGATTGTTAGATCTTTTTCACTAGCAGTAGGGTGTAGTAGTTTTAAGGTTAAGAATGCTTGAGTTGGCATTTTTTCTGAATGAATGGTCACAATAACCGTTTTATCTTGAATCGTAATCATGGGGACGATATTGAGTTGTACAGCTAGTCGATCTTGTTCAATCGTTTGGTTGATGCCCATGCCATCTTTGTAGTAATTGTCGCTAACAAGTGAGTCTTTCCCAACTACGGCGACAGTGACCATAATACTGCTTAATATCACCGAAGCAATTGGCACACTTAATACAAACCAAAGCCAAGGTTGTTTATACCAAGGGCCGCCTGAGGGAGTATTTGTATCTGTCATTGTATTCATCCTAATAATGCCTTACTTGTCTAAATTTAATCAACTGAACCAAGAAAACGGCTTTCGCTGCTAGCTTGTAGATCTTCGTCAAGTGCTCGTACTGTAAATTCGATTGTATAATGGGTTGTATCCATATTGGATGGATCTACCTCGATGCTCGTAGGGAGAGTATACACTTCACCAGATTCTACGCTGATTTTTGTTTGTGTGGTGATCTGCAGGCTTTCTATGCCCTTGACACTGACTTCGAAGTCATGACTAACATCTGACATATTCATTATTTTTAAGACATAAGAATTTTCAATGTTGCCCATGCCTGTTAATTGGTAAAGAGCGCCGCGATCTTTTATTACATCAAGCTCAAGTGGAACACGTGAATAAATTGAGTAAGCGAATGAGCTGATCATTAAAAAGAGTACGGCTGCATACGCTATCGATTTTGAGCGGACAACATGGCTTGGTTTGCCTTCTAGTTCTTGCTCGGTGGTGTAAGATATTAGGCCGGGAGGGTAATCCATTTTCTCCATAACAGAGTCGCAGGCATCAATACATAAAGCGCATCCGATGCATTCGTACTGTAATCCATCACGGATATCGATGCCCGTAGGACACACCTGTACACATAAATTACAGTCAATGCAATCGCCTAAACCTTGTTCTTTGTAGTCGGCTTTACGCTTACGACTGCCACGAGGGTCGCCACGTTTAGGGTTGTATGAAACAATCAGTGTGTCTTCATCAAACATAACGGACTGAAAGCGAGCATAAGGGCACATGTATAAGCAGACTTGTTCACGCAACCATCCAGCATTGAGATAGGTTGCTAACGTAAAAAAACCAATCCAGAACATTGACCACTGATCAGTGATTGAGAATGACAGGATATCAGGTACTAGTTCTCGAACGGGGTAGAAGTAACCAACAAAGGTTAATCCTGTGGCAAAGGCAACGAGTAACCATAGGGCATGTTTAGTAACTTTTTTAGCTAGCTTTTGGGTACTAAAATCGGCTTTATCAAGTTTTATTCGTTGGTTTCGACTACCTTCTACCTTTTCTTCGATCCACATAAAAATGAACGTCCAAGAGGTCTGAGGGCAGGTATAGCCACACCAAACTCGTCCGAATAGCGTCGTGACAAAGAATAATCCAAAGGCGCAGATAATTAACAAGAGGGATAGCAGTACAAATTCTTGAGGCCAAAAAGTAATGCCGAAAATATGAAATTGACGAGCGGGTAGATCAAAATGGACGATTTGCTGACCATTAACCGAAATCCAGCAAATTGCAAAATATGAGGCCATTAATAGCCATAAAGTTAGCTTTCGGACTTTTTGAAATAATCCTGTGATTTTTTTCGCATATATTTTTGTTCGAGAAGCGTATAAATCAGTGGTTGTTGTCCCTTCAGCTTTCCCATAGATGTCAAGTTTTTGAGTGCCTGGATCAATTTCTATGACTGGAATTTTGTTAGGCATATGTACACCGTGTTCGAAAAACGTGATAAAACTAAGATATTTGTTTTAAGCGCTCTAACCTAAATTCAGAAAGAGTTGTTAGGTTGAATTAGGTTGATGAGGTAAAGCACTTAAAACAAAAGGGTGTTTTCTACTCTATGTAGAAGGCACCCAGATGGAGAATAGTTTTCTATTTGTTAGAAAGACTATAAACGTAAGCAGCCAGAAGATGAATTTTATCTTCATCAAGTGTGTCTTTCTGAGCAGGCATAACACCAGCACGACCAAAAGTAATTGTCTGGGTTATTTTAGAAGCCGTACTGCCGTATAACCAAACATTATCAGTTAGATCAGGGGCGCCGACAGATTGATTGCCTTTTGCGTTTGCGCCGTGGCAAGCCGCACAAGCAGTCTGGAACATCTTTCCGCCTTTCTCAACCGCTGAAGTATCATCACTTCGACCACTGAATGATAGTAGGTAGTGAGTAAGGTCGCTTACGTCTGATTTCGACATCGCTGCGTTTAAGCCCTTCGCTGGCATTTGAGCTGCACGACCATGAGTAATGGTCTCTTTAATCTTGGCAGGGTCACCACCGTACAACCAATCATTGTCAGTCAGGTTAGGAAAGCCTAAAGCGCCTCGGCCTGTTGACCCATGGCAAACTGAACAATTATTAGCAAATAAACGCTGGCCAATTTTCATCGCAGCTTCATCTTTTGCTAGTTCTTTAATAGGTTTTGCTGCTAACTCCTTGAAAAGAGGACTGTACTTCTCATTTGCCTCTTGCACTTCTTGTTCCCAATGGCCTGTAGAAGACCAGCCTAAAACACCTTTAAAGTTACCCAGTCCAGGGTAAAGAATTAAATAGATTAAACTGAAAACAACGGTTGCCATAAACATATGGAACCACCACTTTGGTAGTGGATTATCATATTCTTCGATGCCGTCGAAGGAATGATCCATTTTATTTTCTGTTTCAACATCTGATGTTTGGCTATTACGCACAGCATAAAGTAGCCATACGCAGCCAAATATGACGCCAAGTGTAATAATGGCAACCCAAAAACTCCAAAAACTAGTCATTTTTATCTCTCTCTGTCTGACTCAATGTGCGTTTCGCGATCTTGTCGTCCTGAAAAGGCAGATTCGCCGCGTCGTCAAAATCTTTCTTCTTACTGCCACTATATGCCCATAGACAAATGCCTAGGAAAACGATCATGACAATAATGGTTGATATACCGCGTACCGTATTGATATCCATAATAATAGTTCTTACTTGTTTTTAAGAACGGTGCCCAATTGTTGCAAATATGCAACAAGAGCTTCGATTTCAGTTTTACCTTTAACGGCATCTGATGCACCTGAAATGTCTGCATCCGTATAAGGAACACCAACTTTTCGGAGTGCTGCCATTTTGTCGCCAGTCCCTTTGTGGTCTACTTTTGCGGTAAATAACCATGGGTAAGCAGGCATTTTTGACTCAGGTACTACATTGCGAGGGTTGTATAGGTGAGCTCGCTGCCAATCGTCACTATAGCGACCGCCTACACGTGCGATATCAGGGCCTGTTCGCTTAGAGCCCCACAAAAATGGGTGCTCATAAACAAATTCTCCTGCGACCGAGTAATGGCCGTAGCGCTCTGTTTCTGCGCGGAAAGGTCTGATCATTTGTGTGTGGCATACGTGGCAGCCTTCACGGATATAGATGTCTCTACCTTCTAGCTCTAACGCCGTATGGGGCATAAGACCTTCTACCGGCTCTTGCATATCTTTGTGGAAGAATAATGGAACGGCTTCCACTAAAAAACCAAAACTAATGGCAACAACGATCAAAGGGATCATTAGGCCTAGATTTTTTTCAATAATGTCATGCTTCATTGATTAATGCTCCTAGGCTGCTTCAGTAACGGTGTCGAGTGCGACAGCGTCTTTTTGTTTAACGGTTAACCAAACGTTAACAGCCATGACTAACATGCCTGAAAGGAAGATGGCGCCGCCAATCATTCTTACCAGGTAACCCATGTGGCTTGCTTCAAGTGATTCTACGAAGCTGTAAGTGAGTGTTCCATCTTCATTTACGGCCCTCCACATCAAACCTTGCATAATGCCGTTTACCCACATTGCTGCAATATAAAGAACAGTACCCGCAGTTGCTAACCAGAAGTGCAGGTTGATCATTGAGGTGCTATACATTTCTTTCAGGTCATATAGTTTAGGAATCAGGTGATAAATCGCACCGATGGAAACCATAGCAACCCAGCCTAAGGCGCCAGAGTGAACGTGACCAATTGTCCAGTCAGTGTTATGTGAAAGCGCGTTGACGGTTTTAATTGCCATCATCGGACCTTCAAAAGTTGACATACCATAGAATGATAAAGACACAACTAAAAAGCGAAGTACTGGGTCAGTACGTAATTGGTGCCAAGCACCTGATAACGTCATCATGCCGTTAATCATACCGCCCCATGAAGGCGCGAGAAGGATGAGTGACATGACCATGCCAACACTTTGTGCCCAATCTGGTAAGGCACTGTAATGTAAGTGGTGAGAACCAGCCCAAACATAAAGAGAAATCAAAGCCCAAAAGTGAATAATCGATAAACGGTATGAATAGATAGGACGATTAGTTTGCTTAGGAACAAAATAATACATAATGCCTAAGAAGCCCGCTGTTAAGAAGAAACCAACAGCATTGTGCCCATACCACCATTGAATCATTGCATCAACGGTTCCTGCATAAATTGAATATGATTTCCATGCGGTCACAGGGATAACAAGGCTGTTACCAATATGAAGTATTGCTACAGTGATAATGAATGCGCCGAAAAACCAGTTAGCTACATAGATGTGCTTGGTTTTTCGTTTCATGATGGTGCCAAAGAAAAGCACTGCATATGCAACCCACACGATCGTGAGTAGGATATCAATAGGCCATTCCATTTCAGCATATTCCTTTGCGCTAGTTAAGCCCATTGGAAGTGTGATGATTGCGCCAACAATTACTAACTGCCAGCCCCAGAACATAAAGGAGGCTAGGCTGTCGGATATCAAACGTGCCTGACAAGTACGCTGCACAACATAAAGTGATGTTGAAAAAAGGGCACTTCCACCAAAAGCAAAGATAACTATATTTGTATGCAGTGGTCGGATACGGCCAAAACTTAACCATGCTGTATCGAAATTTAGTGCAGGCCATACCAATTGTGCTGCGATAAGTACGCCAACGGCCATGCCGACGATACCCCATACCACAGTCATAATGGCAAACTGCCTTACAACTTTGTAGTTATAAGTTATTTGATTGATCTCTTTGCTCATTGTTGATGATCCATTCGTTAGTACTGAAAAAATAACAGGCTTAAAATTACAATTTATGTAAACACACTCTAGTGTAGCTGAATAAAGTCATTTAGCAGGTGTTTCTGGTTAATAAATAACCAGATTGAGTTATTTATAAGCTGAATTTGTTTATAGCTACATTTAATCGGGCAGGGTACTGATTGAGCGCCTGAAAATCAATGAATCAGCGAGAAAATATCTATCTAGTTTTAGTCTTTTGATTTAGATCAAGCCTATTAATGTTATAAAAGCTAAAAAGGATCTTATAAACGAAGTGAAATAAAGTAGAAGAGTATAGCTTTAATATTGAACACGATTTTTTGTAACAAGTCTGAAGGGGAAGGGAGGAATAATGGAGAAGAAAATTATGGGCTTTTTATCATGATAAAAAGCCCATAGATTAGCTACTACTAATAAGGAAGCTCTAATACTGTGACTTTTTCTTGCGTTTCGAGCATTAAATTTAACTGTTCCATCATTCTTTTTCGCTCTGGTGAATTTTGCCATATCTGCCAGTCTTGAAGGCTACGCCAGTTACACAGTACTACACGGTGACGCTCATTTTGAACATCCTTTAAGGATTCTCCAGATATAAACCCTGGTGCTTGAATTGCTTCGCGAAGCGTTTCTTTGGCGGTGACTTCATAGTTTGCTTCTAAAGATTCTGCAATGAACCTATCGATAATGACGCGTATCATGTGTAGCCTATTCAATAGTTGTTAAAATGAGTTGTTATTTAGTGACTGACTTTCCGTTCAGGCACTATTTAAATTACAAGTTGTCTATTTAGTATAGTTTAAAGTGAGAATCATGGAATACAAATATAAACTCGATACATTAGGTCTCTATTGTCCAGAACCTATTATGATGCTGCATTCGAAAGTGTCTGAAATGGCTGTGGGTGAGCAGGTCCAAGTTATTGCATCAGACCCTGCAACACAAAGGGATATTCCTAAGTTTTGTCAGTTCCTTGGTCATGAACTTGTATCCCAAGAGGAGACCGATCAAAAATTTATCTACGTGATTAAAAAAAGTTGAAATAAAAGTTAACCTGCTAGCCGTGTATAAGGTTGCAAATTGTGGTAGTTGTTCTATCTTTTAGTAACAGTTATTAACAAATTTAAATGAATAAAAGCAGTTTTTTGGTAGCCCCTTTATCGTTGATAAACGGAGTTTTCATATGCAAGCAAAAGATGTTGTTAATCAAATAGAAAACTTGTTTGAGATCGCTTGTTTAGGTTTGTTTGAAAGTTTAAATTGTATGGTTTCGCGCGTTTACCCTAATGAGTCTGAATTAGACGAAGTAATGTATGAAGTGCCGATTGCTTGTATCGACGCAGGTTCAAAAGAAGTTGAATTGAATATTCGTTTACAATTACCAATGTCGGTGCTGGCATTAACCTACCCAGTACAAGGTGAGATTACAGCGGTGAATGAAGAGCAATTAGAGGACTGGATTGCTGAACTTTCAAATCAGCTAATTGGTCGTTTGAAAGCTAAGCTGGTTGCTCATAATTGCTTTGTTTCTTTAGGCTTGCCAACCACGTATTTCGGTGCTGGAATTGATGACTTAATAGATGGAGGGTGCGAGAAAAAAGCTATGTACTTTGATTTGGATGGCGAAGTTTGTGCTTGCCATATTTTAATTGAAGCCTTTAGTGATGAACTATTATTCTCAGTTGAAGTTGATGAATGTATTGATGTGCTGGCTGAGGGTGAAATAGAGCTTTTCTAGTTATCTGTCCATTCTGTATTTTCTTTTCTTTATTGGCTATTATTTAGGCTATATTTTATATCGCAGAAACAAACTTATTGATCTACACTTTTGCTATTAGCAGTGTGAAATTAACAGCAGTAAAAGTGATCTAAGTGTGCGAATAAAAAAATCAAGGCTTAAAAAAGTAATCGAGGTCAATTTATGACTAACACAGCAGTTGTACAGTGTGTTCAGGAGTTATTTGAGGACTCTTGTACTGGTTTGCTGACTGGCCTTAGTAATATGGCGATGAAAATAGATGGGGATAGAGGCGATTTGATTGACGTCCCTATTGCTTGTATTGATGCAGGTTCGAATGATTTGGAATTAATTATTTGTTTGCAGTTTCCCGTCTCAGTTTTAGCATTAACTTATCCTGTAAAAGAGAATATAACTGGCGTTGACGAAGAGCGTTTGGAAGATTGGATTTCTGAATTATCTAATCAGCTAGTCGGTAAAATTAAAAATAAGCTGTTAACGCATAACTGTAGGGTCGATTTAGGGCTTCCAACTAGCTATTTTGGTTCGGATGTTAGTCATTTGTTATCTGAAAATGGTGAAATATCGAGTGTATATTTTGATGTGGATGGTGAAACCTGCGCTTTTCATATATCCATCGAAGTGTTTGAAGACGATATGTTATTTACACTTCAAGAGGAAGATGACTCAGATTCACTAGACGACGGTGAACTGGAACTGTTCTAGTGAGTTAAGCTGTAGGTTTCCTTATTTACTATAATTATAGGGTACAATTTATTATTTGTACCCTCCGGCTTTATTTTAAAGCAGCCACTAAACGACGTTCAAATCCTTCTTTGCTGGTCTCTCCAACAATTCTAAGGTCAGCCCTTTCTTTACCTAGGTTATTAAATAATAATATTGATGGAGGCCCAAATAGGCCGTAATGATCGAGTAAGGCTTGGCTTTGGTCTGAGTTTTCGGTGACATCAGCTTTAATTAAGTAAAACTGCTTTAGTTTGCTGCTTATTTCGGGGAGGGGAAAAACTTGGTTTTCCATTACCTTACAACTAATACACCAGTCAGCATAAAAATCGACTATGATGGGAAGTCCTTTTTCTTGTGCTTTGCGTAAATGCTGATTTAGATCCTCTAAGTCATAAATAATTTCAAATTTAACTTTGTTTGTTTGCATAGATATTTGTTGATTGTTATTAATCTTTCCGCCACTAATCATTTCTAGAGGTTTGAAAGGGTCACTTGCTCCTGTAAAAGCACCGACCGTAAGCATTGCAGCGTAGAGTGCTAACATTATCCCTAAGCCTTTTGATATTCGCTGCCACCCAGACTTGGAGGCGTCAAAAGCGCCCATCTGAGTAGCCGTTAAGCCTATCAATATGGCCCAGAGCCCTAATGAAACATCAGCTGGGATAACACGGCTAATTAGCCAAATTGCCACAGCAATTAGCATGACACCAAAAACTGCTTTTACGTTGTCCATCCAGGCCCCGGCTTTAGGTAAAAATTTACCTCCACCCACTGAAATTATAATTAAGGGAACGCCCATTCCTAATCCGAGCGCGAATAAAGATGCACCACCAATCACTGCATCTGCAGTGCTGCTAATATAAAGAAGAGCGCCCGCTAGCGGAGCCGAAACACAGGGTGAAACGATCAGGGCTGATAAAGCGCCAATAAAGAAAACGCTAATGATATGGCCGCCATGCAATTTTTGACTTTTTGTGTTTAATCGGTCGCGGATAAATGTAGGTAGCTGCAGTTCATATAAACCGAACATCGCTAAGGCCAATAAAATAAAAATGATTGCAAAAACAGCAAGTAAATAAGGGTCTTGTAATGCAGCTTGAATATTTGCGCTAGCGCCTAGTAGGCCGGTAATTACGCCAGCGCTCGCATAGGTAATCGCCATACCTAAAACATAGGTGCTAGATAGCGCGAGAGATTTAGCCGTAGTTGGTGATTTTTGGCCTGCAATAATACTGGTAATAATAGGAATCATTGGGAATACGCATGGCGTAAAAGTTAGCCCTAGCCCTAATAAAAAGAATATGCCAATAATTACAGGTAAACTGCCATTCTTTAAGAAGCTGAAGATACTGTCGGCGTCTTCAAAATCATGAATGCTAGAGCGTGTGTCGGGCGAAGGGGCAGGTGCCTGCTGTGCAGGCTCAATTGTTGCAGCATCTTCGGTTGCTCGGCTGCTGTTAGGGGTATACATGACATATTGGTGTGTTGGCGGATAGCAAAGACCAGCATCAGCACAACCTTGGTAGCTAATTTTTATTTCAGCATCTGAATCGCCGTCAGTAAGTTGAATAGGCAGAAGAATTTCTAATTGGTGCTTAAAGATATGCACTTTCCCAAAGTAAGGGTCTTCTTTTTCTTTCCCTTTTATTGAAAATTGAGGTTCTCCGACAATAACGCCTGGCTTTTGGGGTTTGAACTTGAAGCGTTCTTGATATAAGTAATAACCATCAGCGATTTCCCAGTTTAGCTTTAGCCCTTCATCCGTCATTTCAGAGTTAAATATGAATGCTTGATCGACCTTAAGAAATTCAGGTGTTGAGAAGGCATTGGTGGCAGGTGTGTTGATTCCCTCGATGGCATTAGCATTAAAGCAGGCAAGTAATAATAACGAGAGTAATAGATTTAAAGTACGGTGATGCATGCAGGCCTTCTCTAATAGATAACAGTAATTAATGCTTGGAGCTAAATTTAACCTGAAAGTTCCAAAATGAATGTGAAGCGCTTCAGAATCAAGCTTCATATTTGTAGCGATTGGTATCATTATGCTGTTTTCAAACTTAAGGTTTACTTAAAATGTGTTAATTTCGTTACAATGCATCAATATAATAGTGCCATAAGGCAAACAAAATTGAATTTAATCATCGTTTATTAAAGAGAGGGTGAGCATTTATTTATACGTCTAAACATGAGGTTAGTGTACTTGAGAGAATCTTTAATGATCTTTTTAATGATACAGAATACACAGAATTAAAAAGTGGTGGTGATGAACCTATTTACTTACCTTGGTCCGATAAGAGCGCATTGGCTCAAATAATATCTACGCGTGACTACTTTTCGAGTATTTTGCATGAGGTGAGTCATTGGTGTATTGCTGGGCCAGAACGAAGGAAGTTAGTCGATTTTGGTTATTGGTACGAACCTGATGGACGAAGTGAACTGAAACAAAATGAGTTTGAACGAGTAGAGGTTAAACCTCAGGCACTAGAATGGTTATTTTCTGAGGCGTGCGGGATTAAATTTCGTCTAAGTGTTGATAACTTGGAGCAAGCAACAAATGAGCAAGAGTTTCAAGGTGCGAGTGATGGGTTTAAACAGGCTGTTCTAGATCAAACTCTACATTACTTAGAGTTTGATAACGTACCAAAAAGGGCATTGGTTTTTATTGACGCATTATTAGCTAATTTTCGCCCAGATGTCAGAAAACTTGAAAAAACAGCTTTTTCGATGGCTGTTTTAGATTAAAGGCCTAAAAATTAAGGTAAGTTGCTTGAATAAAGCAAGAAAGCTTGCATGGCTGTGTGATGACGCATAAGCTCTGGTAATTATTTTTTAGGATTTGAATGAATGCACAATTTTTGTGGTTTACAGCTTAGTCAGGTATTAGCGATATGATGTTAAAAGGTTTTTTTGGAAAGAAAAGTCGTGACCAAAAAACGCAGCAAAGTACTGCTGAGAATAAGCTGACGCAAAGGGGTGCTTCCAAGGTGGCTAAACCTAAAGGTGAGGCTAGCACAAAGCAAAAACCTATAACCAAGCCAAAACCATGGTCTATTGACCAATATAAGGTTGCTCCTGAAGAAGGAAAAACTCGTTTTCATGATTTAGGTCTTGATACAGAATTAATTCATGGTATTGCTGATTTAAACTACGAATACTGTAGTGATATTCAGGCAGAATCATTGCCGCATACCCTGAAAGGGCATGATGTGATTGGTAAAGCCGCGACAGGCACCGGAAAAACAGCAGCTTTTTTGATTACCATTCTTAATGATTTAATTAATCGCCCTATTCCTAAAGGTGAGCGCTTCTCAAGTGAACCTAGAGCGTTGATTATTGCGCCTACACGTGAATTAGCGCTTCAGATTGAAAAAGATGCAATAAAGTTAACAAAACATGTCGATTTAGCTGTCTACTCGGTACTTGGCGGCATTGATTACCAGAAACAAAAAACGCATGTACGTGATGAAGTCATTGACCTGCTAGTCGCGACACCGGGAAGATTGATTGATTTTTTGAACAGTGGCGATTTGTACCTAGATCAACTCGACTTTCTTGTAATCGATGAAGCGGATCGTATGTTGGACATGGGATTTATTCCAGATGTGAAACGGATAATTAGTCGCTGTCCTAAAGTTGAGCAACGTCAGACGCTATTATTTAGTGCGACCTTTAGTGAAGATGTTTTGAACCTGGCTAAACGTTGGACGACAAACCCTATTTTTGTCGAAATTGAATCAGAGCAGCTAACAACCGACTCAGTCGAACAAAAAGTATTTATGGTTCCTGCGGATGAAAAGCTAAAGATAATCTGTAATTACATTGCATCTAACGATGTTACCAAAGCAATTATCTTTGGTAATCGACGAGATGAAACGCGTCGGCTTGAAAGCGCACTTAAAGGTAAAGGTATTAAAGCGGCCTTATTATCAGGCGAAGTACCGCAACATAAACGTATTAAGACGCTTGACCAGTTTAAAAGTGGCCAAATTCAAATTTTGGTAGCCACGGATGTTGCAGGTAGAGGCATACATGTTGACGGTGTTAGTCATGTTTTTAATTATAACCTTCCTGAAGTTGCTGAAGACTACGTACATCGAATTGGTCGAACAGGGAGAGCTGGTGAAAAAGGTGTATCGATATCATTTGCTTGTGAAGATGATGCATTTTTATTACCTGAAATAGAAAAATATATTGGTATGAAGCTAACCTGCGAATATCCGGATTATTTGCTAGAGTAAGCTGTAACATAAACAGCGAGCGAATCCATGTAATAAACCGAGAATAAAAAATGAAGATAGTTGCTGACGAGAATATCCCATTACTTTCTTGTTTTTTTGATAAAATTGGTCAAATCAAGCAACTTGCAGGTCGGAAAATTACAGCCGATGATCTTGTGGATGCCGATATTTTAATCGTGCGTTCCGTGACTCAAGTAAATCAAGCTCTCCTTGAAAATAGCGCTGTTAAGTTTGTTGGAAGTTGTACGATTGGTATGGATCATATCGATACTGATTACTTGAACAAGCAGGGTATTCGTTATGAAAATGCGCCAGGTTGTAATGCAAACTCTGTAGTCGAATATATTCTTAGTTGTTTATCGATTCTGACAGAAACAAACAGAGTTGACTGGGGTGAGGTGAGTGTTGGGATTGTGGGCTACGGTAATGTCGGTAGCTTACTTGCCAAGCGTCTGGAGAAATTGGGTATCACCCATAAAGCCTATGACCCTTTACTGAATGAAACGGCTCAGCAACAAGCCTCCTTGACTTCATTTGAAGAAGTACTTGCCTGCGATATAATTTCTTTACATGTTCCACTCACGACTGACGGTGACTATCCCACTTACCATATGGTGGATCAGCAGGTGCTTAGTCAAATGCGCAATGATCAAGTGCTCATTAATACTTGTCGTGGTGCAGTGATTAATAATGAGCAATTGAGTGCACACTTAAAGAAAAATGATCGTTTTACGGCTATTTTAGATGTTTGGGAAAATGAGCCTTTCATCGATACCGTATTAGCAAATCAAGTTCTCATAGGTACTCCTCATATTGCAGGTTATAGCTTTGATGGCAAAGTTGCAGGTACAGAAATGATTTATCGTGCCTTGTGTCAGTTTTTAGGCTTGCCGCTTCGACTTAGTTCAGGGCAGTTTCTTGAAGAACCCGCGTTATCCAAAATGGCCTTTACCTCAACCGCTGATATTGACTGGAGTCTTCATACTGCGATACGTGCTTGTTTTGATGTGCGTCATGACCATAGCTTATTACAGTCAACGTTATCCTTATCTGAATCTGGGCGGGGTGCCGCATTTGATGCGTTTAGAAAGTCGTATCGATGTCGTAGAGAATTTTCAGGTGTTAAAGTTCAGCTCAAACAGGTCGATTCAGAGTTACATAGTAAATTTAAAGCGCTTGGCTTTAATGTTAAAACGTAAGAGCGATTATTGTGGTAGAAAACTCTTCATTGCCTGAACACATTGAAACAACTGAATCTTTTTCAGACCTAAATTTAACCGTTGGTGCAAGTCTAACAATTGAGACAATCTCTCCTGTGAGGAAGTATCATGTGCAACTATTGGGTTATGCTGAAAATCGAAGCTTATTGATTTCTAGTCCTTTAAGAGATGGGAAAGAAGTATTGCTCGAGAAAGATTGTGTTGTAGCCGTGCGCTTATTAGTGGGAAAGAATGTTTGTGCCTTTGAAACAAAAGTGCTTTATCGTTCAATTCAACCCTATTCTTATTACCACTTAGCCTACCCTGAAGATATTACGGTTTTGCAGGTTAGAAACTCGGAGCGTGTTGATACTTTAATTGAGACGGATGTCGACAGTGACTTTGACATTGTCGGAGATTGGCCGCGAGCAGCGAAAATTAATAATCTGAGTAAAACCGGTGCACGTATGATTTCTTCTACGCACCTTGGGGAAAAAGGGCAGGAAATACTCTTACAATTTGAAGTAACCGTGAGCGGCATTAATAAACGGGTTTGTTTGCCGAGTATCATTCGGAATGTTGAAAATAACGAATTAGAAGAAAATGAAAAATTTACTGTTGGTGTACAATTTCTTGAGTTAACCGATGAAGAAACGTTGACCTTGTCGACATATATTTATGAAAATGAAAAGTAATAGGATTTCTTTATAAGTTTTATGCAATAAAGTTTCCTATCGTTTACTTCTCCTAAAGCTTCTAATATTTACGATCTATTTCGAGATGGTATTAACCTCTTTCAAATAAAACTTCAGAGTTTGTTTGTAGTTTGGTGATGAACGAAGAGAATCCCAACATAATACGAATATTTTTTGGGATTCGTGTTACGTATGCCAATCTACAGTTAGAGCGTATAGACTTATAAATAAGTGTTACTCATCTCGAAGACTATTTTATTAAACGCAAAACTATATCTGATACCCAAATGACTGATAACAATATATCTGATACCAGTAAAAATACCTTCAAACTTGGTTTAATTATCAATCCTCTTGCAGGCTTAGGTGGCCCGGCAGGTTTGAAAGGGAGCGATCATCATGAAACGGCTGCGCTGGCGATGAAAAGAGGTGTCAGATCGGTGGTAAATGATCGTGTAGAGTCAATGTTGTCTATCTTAAAAGATCGATTACCTGAGTTGAATCAAAGCTTGGAAATTATTACAGCAAGTGATTCAATGGGAATGCTTGCATGCCAACCATTTCATTCAACTTTTAAAGTGACATCAGTTTACGCTACACCAGACCAAACCCATTCGAGTGACACCTTGAACGCTGCTAAATTAATCAAAGCGCAACAGGTTGATTTACTAGTTTTTGCTGGTGGCGATGGAACGGCTCGTGATGTTTATCAGGCAATCGGTACAGATCAAGCTGTGTTGGGGTTGCCCGCAGGGGTTAAAATGCATTCAGGCGTTTTTGCTGTCACCCCTAAAGCTGTTGCGTCGGTAATTGAAAGTTTAATGTCGCATCGCTTGGTCTCCGCTCGCATGGCGGAAGTGCGCGATATTGATGAAGCAGCATTTGCACAAGGGCGGGTGAGTACTCAGTACTTTGGTGAAATGTTGATCCCTGATGACCAGCTCTTGGTTCAATGCGTTAAATGCTCTGGCATGATCGAAGATGAACTCATGTTGGATGAGCTTTGCGCATTCGTTACGGAAGAGTTAGACGATGATACTTTATATATTTTAGGTTCAGGCGGCACACTGAAAGCCTTAAAGTCGGCAATGGGAATCGAAGTGCCGACACTGTTGGGGGTCGACGTCTGGTATCAAGGTGAAGTGTTGGCTCAAGATGTTCACGAAGCACAGTTATATGAATTGGTGCAGCAGCATACTAAAGCTCGAATAATGCTGTCGATTATTGGTGGGCAGGGTATTGTGCTTGGCCGGGGGAACCAACAAATCAGTCCGCGGATTATTGAGCATGTAGGCCTGGATAAACTAGAATTTTTAGCGACGCAAAGCAAAATTTTAGCGCTGGAAGGTCAGCCATTACGCATTGATAGTGGTTCTGACCAATTGGATAGAGAGTTATCAGGCTTCCATAAAATTATTTGTGCTTATGATGATGCCTTGTTGTACGAAATTCGGTATCTAGAATGATTTTCTGCATCTGGCTTTAAGTAGTATCATGGCCTTTTCCCTCTGAAAGATGCATGTAAATAAAGACGTTAGCGAGAATTTTTACCATGTTGTTATACTTGATTTTTATCATATAAAACGGTTGACTTTTTTTTACTCGCCACCCATTATCAGAACCTATGAATTTATTTACTTCTCCTAAACGCGCTATGCGCCCCGCGAAAGCGGCATTCGTCCTCTGGCACCGTTGTGTCGCGAGTGCGATGAGCGCTGTGAGTTTGATAGAAGTAAAACGATAAGCCCCCTTCTTTCAGCCACAGCAGATTCTTGCGGTGGCTTTGTTCTTTTGTTTCAGATGTTCTCAAAATACAAACTCACTGCATGATCTTTTGTCTAGAAGATTTTTTTATATTTAAATGCAGGAGTAAGTACGATGTCAGTGCCAGTGGCTTATGCCACCATCATTATAGTTTGGTCAACCACACCTCTAGGAATAACATGGAGTAATGAAACCTTGAGCCCTGTTGCAGCGGTCACAATCCGTATGATTATCGCAGCAGTTATTGGTTTCACTTTATTAAAAGCGTTTCGTATTCCGATTTCATGGTCGGCCAAGGCACTACGAACTTATACTTGTTCTTTGATGGGAATTTTTATTGCCATGTTATGTACTTATAATGCGGCGCAATATATTCCTTCTGGCTTGATTTCTGTTTTATATGCCCTAGCACCAGTATTATCTAACTTATTTGCTTATCTGTTATTAGGAAAAGGTGACTTTTCAGCGGCACGTTGGGTGTCTTTCATTATTTCATTTATGGGGCTCGCAGTGATTTGTTTAGATGACTGGGTGTTGCATCAAGATGGATGGATTGGTGTTGTGTTGTTACTGATTGCGGTCTCACTTTATAGTTTGAGTGGAGTGTTAGTACAACGCGAAGCTTATCATGCACACCCTTTAAGTTTGACTGTTGGCACGCTTATGTTATCCGTACCTTTGTTTATCGCAAGTTGGTGGTTTATGGATGGTGAATTACCCGTATTAGATTGGGGGAGTGAATCTCCTTGGGCAGTTCTATATTTAGCTGTGTTTGGCTCTTTGCTGGGCTTTGCGTCGTACTTTTACATTGTCAGGCAATTAGGCGCAACAGCGGTTGCGATGGTGACATTAGTCACGCCAGTACTCGCTCTTATATTGGGGAGTGTTTTGAATGATGAAATTATTACGCCTCAAATATTTTTTGGCACCGCCTGTGTTTTATTTGGCTTAGTACTTTACTACCGAAATGACCAGATGCTTCGTATACCGAGCATTTTTCAGAAAATTGGGTAGGCTTAATTGGTAGGTTATTGGTGTGCTGGGAGGTTATAAGCCTATGGTAAACGAGGCTTTATAAATACTTCTTTGCACACCGAATTTTTAACTCACATTAATCAAAGGTGAAGGCCGCGTCGACATTTGCTTTAAACTCAAGATCTTTTTGTTGATAGCTTGGCTTGGATGAAGAATCTGAAGCCATTGCAGATTCCATCATCATGGCTCGATTGACACCTCTGTTTTGTGTGGTTCGATGTTTCACCGTATGAATAGGTCCCAGTTTTACATCGTAGTTCTCGGCAATGAGTTGTGCGATGGCGCGAGAATTTTGGATGGCGTTTAATAGTGCTTCTGTTTGATATAATTCTGAATCGCTTAAACCAAATTGCATTTGAGTAAGTTTGGAAACTTTGCTTTCAGTAATAACTTTGATTAGATTTTCAAGTTGTTCTAGTCTTTTAAGCGTAAAACTTATTTTTCGACTTACTTGATAACCTAGAAACTGGCGCTGATTATTTCGATAATCATATTGTGGGTAAATATTTGTCTGGCTGCTGTCGAGTGATGAGGTATCTAATTCGAATGTCTTTAATTTGTTTAGGAGTGTTTTAACATGTTGATCAACTTTTTTCCTGGCAGGTTCAACTTCTAGGTGTGTTGCAGAAAAATCTAGCGCTAGCTCAACTTGATCTGGTTGTGCGCTGGACTTTCCTTCAGCGTTAACATGAATAAGTGGTCGTTCAGGCTCAGCATGTGCTAGCGTAGTAAAAGTCAGTACAACAATACAGAGATATTTAACTAAGTTACGTAACGAATAAAATAACATCGGTAGCTCCTAAAATAATATGGCGCTCTAATCAGAATGAGAAAATCAACATATCAACCTTATCAGTAGAGGTGGGCATGACAAAGTTAATTTTGGGTATACTTGACTGTGATGATCTATCGCCGGCGTTACGTGGTGATTATCATTGTTATACCTGTATGTTTAAAACCTTGTTTGCATCTTCTTTTCAGTCCGGCTCCCCGCTTGAAAATAGCTCGATAGAATATCGTCGTTATGATGTTCAAAAAGGTAAGTTACCGATTGATCTTGGCGAATGTGACGCTTATCTGATCACTGGTAGCAAAACGGGGGTTTACGACGATAAACCCTGGATAGCACCCTTTAAGCTATTTATTCAAAATGCTTATGGGCAAAGTGTTAAGTTGATAGGCTTGTGCTTTGGGCATCAGATACTGGCAGACTCGCTTGGCGGTAAAGCTGAAAAATCTGATAAAGGTTGGGGAGTTGGGGCGATGATTAGTCAACATGTCGAACAAGCCGAGTGGATGCCTGAAAAATTAGATTCGATATGCTTATTGTATAGTCATCAGGATCAAGTGACTTGTCTGCCGCCTAAAGCCAAGGTGCTTTTTTCCAGTGACTTTTGTCAATTCTCTGCGTTTTATATTCCTGAGCGTGTACTGGCGTTTCAAGGTCACCCTGAATTCACGGTTGATTACTGCCACCGATTGATGTTTATACGTCAAGCGAGTTATGCTGAAGGTCAGTATGAACGCGCAGTGAAATCACTTGAACAAACGCTGCACAGCGAGGTGTTAGGGCGCTGGATCCTTAATTTTTTACATGATGACGTAGCTTTATGAAACTTTCTAGTTTTGGTGAAAAATTTACCTCTCAAGCCGGTATCACATCCTTAATGGATGACTTGGGGAATGCACTTTCCTCAGGTTCGAATTCATCTAGCTCAGAGATAATTATGATGGGCGGGGGAAATCCCGCACATATTCCTGAAATTCAGATGGTATTTAAAGAACGGCTAAGCGGAATCCTAAACTCAAAACAGGAATTTCAGCGATTAATCGGCATTTATGATCCGCCTCAAGGAAATATTGATTTTGTAAACGCTATTTGTAAGTTATTAAATGACCAATATGGCTGGGGCTTAGGACCCGAAAATATTGCATTAACAAATGGCAGTCAAGCGGCATTCTTTATGTTGTTTAATATGTTTGCAGGTGATTTTGAAGATGGTAGCAGGAAGCAAATTCAGCTACCACTTGCACCAGAATACATTGGTTATGCCGATGCAGGTTTGAATGATAATTTTTTCAAAGCCAACCGGCCTTCAATTGAACATATCGATTCCAATACCTTTAAGTATCATATAGATTTTGACAAAATTAATACCTCCCCATCAGCATTTTCAACGACGGGGGCTATTTGTGTTTCTCGACCGACAAACCCAACCGGGAATGTCTTGACTGATGGTGAAATTAGCCGTTTAGATGCCTTAGCAAAACAGCATGATGTGCCGTTTATTATCGACGGCGCATACGGAACACCTTTTCCCAATTTGATCTTCACGCAAGCTAGGCCAGTGTGGAATGACAACACAATTCTTTGCTTAAGTTTATCCAAATTTGGTCTGCCTGCAGCCAGAACAGGTATTGTTATTGCTAATGAAAAAGTGATTAAAGCACTCTCTGGTGTGAATGCGATTATGAATCTTGCGACGGGAAGCTTCGGTAGTATGTTGGCGCACGATTTAGTTCAATCAAAAGAAATTATACGTTTAAGTAATGAGGTTGTACGACCTTATTATCTTGAAAAAGCACAGCGAGCCGAGGCGTTATTAAGAGAAAAATTGGAAGGTTTACCATTCGCTTTGCATAAAGTAGAGGGCGCCATGTTTTTATGGCTTTGGTTAAAAGATTGCCCAGTGAGTAATCAAGCGCTTTATGAACGTTTAAAAGGAAAAGGTGTATTAATTGTATCGGGGCATCACTTCTTCCCAGGTCTGGATTCACCAGAAGATATGAACTGGAAGCATCGAGGTGAATGCTTACGTATTACTTATTCGCAAGACGAAGCTTTGGTTCAAAAAGGTTTAACCATTATCGCAAAAGAAATTCACCAAGCGTATCAAGCGTAAATACTGTTTTCGTGTCTCTATAAATGCGCTCGCTTGTATTGGAGAGGTGATAGTTCATACCAACTAGAAAACGCACGTGAAAAAGTACTTTGCTCGCTGAAGCCCAGTAATAGAGCCACTTCAGCAAGCGTGAGTTTATCATCGCTTAAGTATTTGAGGGCCATTGATTTGCGAATATCCTTCAGTACTTCCCTATAAATTTTGTTTTTATCTTTAAGTCGACGATGCAGGGTACGCACTGAAATGTTCAGCTGATTTGCCACCACTGAGGCATCGGCTTGGCCTTCATGTAAGCAACGAATGACTGTATCACGTAGCTCAACAATAAATATGTCGTCTTCAGGGAGGTGACTAAGTAATTCTTCAGCTTGTTTTCCTAACAAATTATGTAAGTTTTGATCTTCATATTGAATAGGGCAGCTTAAGTCACTGACTTGAAATGAAATGGATAGCTTTTGTTGTTTTGGTAATACCGGACAGTCGAAGAACGACTCATAAATAGCTAGGTTTTTCGTATTAATCGCTTGAGTAAATGTTACCTGTACAAGGTTCAATGCATGAGGCTGGATAATTTCACGTGTGATATTGGTCATCGATGTGAGTAATAACTCATCTGATAGTTGGCTTGAGTACCCAAAGTCAGGGTTCCATATCACACTGAACGTTTGACTATTTACTTGTTTAACCTCTGCTTGGCTCCCCGCATAGATAAGTCGTTGAAATCGTTTAAAGCAGAGCAATGCTTCTCTTAAATTTCGACTGGTGCGAAATAAGTACCCAAGTACGCCACAATGCTCCACTTTAATATGGCGACCTACCTCTAAGCCAAGTGCAGGTGTATTTAGTTCTGTTTCCAGTTCATCGAGTAAATCCCACCACTGTTGGAAAGACATCTGCTGCTTTAAGCTAAGCTCATCCAATTTTTTTGAATAGAGAGGTAAGTCAATATTTGAGATGTTTAAGTAATTTTGCAGAAAGCCAATGACATCTCGGGTGATAAAAAAATCATTTAGCATGGTTTACTCATTCTCCATTTATGGGTAAGTGAATGATAATATGGCGCAGATTGTCAAAAAATAGACCGCTTACGCCAATAATAGTCTGCAAAAGTTGAATAAACTAGTGTCTGTTGAATAAAAGAAATTATAAACAGGTAAAAATATTATGTCGGATGTATTGCATGCTTTGGGGTTTATAGTGACCTTCGGTATTTTCTTTGTTGGCATTATCATTCTAGAGGCGTGGTATTGGCGAAGAAAAGGGCGCCCAGAAGCCTACAATTTTAAAGAAACCATCGCGAACATTAGTACCGGTGGCTTGTATAAAATATTCGATGGGATTGCGATTGCACTATTTATTCAGTTTTTCTATGAATATGTTCAACAGTTTGGTTTTCAATATCAAATGAATGATGGCGTTTTAAGTATCCTGTTTTTTTGTCTGGCCGTTGATTTTTTCTTCTATCTTTATCATTTTACTATGCACAAGGTGCGTTGGTTTTGGTCGATACATGTCACGCACCACTCATCAAAAATTATGAATTTTTCAACGGCTCTACGTCAGAATTTTCTTTTGGATTTAAATTTTGGCTGGGTGCTATGGTGGATTCCTTTGGCGGTAATTGGCTTCGATAAAAACTGGACGATGATTGCGATAGAGCTGAGTTTGGCTTATCAGTTTTTCATTCATACTGAAATGGTGGATAAACTACCAAAACCTTTGGAGTTAATTTTTAATACGCCTTCGCATCACCGTGTACATCACGGCTGTAAACCTGCACAAATTGATACAAATTTTGGAGGCGTGATGATTATCTGGGATCGACTTTTTGGCACCTTTGTCGATGAGCGAAACGCGGGCAAAATTGAGTACGGTTTAACTAGTCGTCAGCCAACAACTTTAAATCCACTACGTTTAAATTTAGATGAATTTTTTCAAATGCTAAAAGATGTAGTGACTTATCGGGATTTAAAAATTCTTTATAAATCTCCGTCTTATGTCGAAGAACGCTATGATGTTGATCCTGAAAGGCTTGAACCGGTTAAAACTTAATCTTTGGCTGAAATAAAGGCCAATTAAGTGAGTCGTAAATTCTTTATCCTGAAAGCTCTGAATAGAAGATAGTTAAAGTAGTCAGCGCTATGTTATCGTAAGGGGGCGAAATTTGATTCTATCTGGAATGGATTAATGACTGATTATATGATGACTGAAGCTCATGAACGCTTAAAAAAAGAATTTGAGAATCAGCTAAAATCATCACTCAACTGCTGGGATACTTTAGCGAGTAAATTCTATTTTCGTGAGATGTCGGCACAAGAACATTGGATAAAAGCCGGCGACTTTTGTGTGGAGCTTTGTTTCATTCTTAAAGGTTTATTTCGGGTCTATTATATCGACCAAGCAGGGAACGAAGTGAACCAACACTTCTATCAGGCGAATGAAGTCTTTGCGCCAGTTAGTGCTATTATTAGTGATGAACCATGCCAATACTATGTTGAGATACTCGAACCGACGCAACTTATGTTGGCAGACTATAATGACCTTTACGACATTGGAGCCGATAACTCTGAATGGTTACGGCTAGAAATCAAGTTGCTACAAACGGTGTTCGTTAAAAATGCTAGAAGAGAAGCGCAATTACTCTTGGGCAATGCTGAGCAGCGTTATAGATGGTTTTGTAAACAATACCCTGAGTTAGTAAAAAAATTACCGCAATACCATATTGCCTCTTTTCTGGGTATTACGCCTGTATCACTTTCAAGGCTACGAAAAAATATAGGACTAAAAGACGTTTAGCTAAACGATTAATCATCTATAAATAATCATAGAGGAAAGCAATGTTTGCTGTTATTTTCAGAGCGAAACCCGCTGTTCAAGATGAACTTTACAGTGAAACGGTTTCGAGAATGAGGGAGCTTGCGTTCGAAAAGTATGGCTGTGTCGACTTTATCACGGCCACAGAGGAGGGTAATAAAGAAATAGCCATTTCATATTGGGAAGATGAAGCATCTATCATTCGTTGGCGGAAAGATGCTGAGCATACGATTGCCCAAGAACTAGGGCGTACCCAATGGTATGACTCTTATAGTGTTCAAGTAGTAGAAATTAAACGTGAATATAGCTATAGCGCAACTTAAGTATTTAGTTTCGCGTACAGAGTTAATTCTCCGCGGCTTATTTTGTCTTCATGCATTACTGTTCTCACCTCTTAGTTCTGCTGCATTCGTTGAGCCCATCTCTTACTCTTTTTATGGCCATTCCTATCAATTTACCGATCAAAGCTTCTATTGGCAGTTATATCAGCCAGATGAAATCAATCTAGACCTTAAAGTAATAAACCAACGGCCAATTTCATTTACTAAACTGACCTCCAATTGGTTGATTGATAAACGCAACGAATGGTCCAGTATGATTGGCAACACGGGGTCACAATTAGATCTATTTTTTGCTGGTGAACAAGTCGAATATAAAGCAAATGCTAGCTATTTAAGGCTGGCATTAGAAACTAAGTTTTCTAAGCAAGGCGAGCTTTCACTTGAGCCTGTGTTTAAATTTAAATTAGATTTACCTACCTTAAAAAAGCGACTCAAATTAGTGATTGAAAGTCATATTCCTGAGCAAGAAACATTAAGTGAAGCTAATATTGATAGCTCTTTACAAGATGAAGATCCGTCTATTTCAACCACCACTGGCGCGTTTAAATATTTTTTTGGTACGGTTAAGAACTGGAGAACATCAACCTCGATAGGGGTTAGACTTAATCGAATGCTAAACCCGTTTTGGCGTATGCGAATGAAGCGTGAATGGGATTTAGATTATGATTGGTATTTTAAAGCACAACAAAGATTATATTATTTTCATGACGACGGTTGGGGGGAGAGAACGCAGTTTATATTTGAGAAACCGTTCTATAGTTACTTTATTACTTCAAAAAGTGAAGCGAAATGGCGGCATAATGAGCGGCTTATGAGGTATGCACAGGTCTTTTCTATAAAAAAGAAATTGAGCTCAATAAGGGCGATAAAGTATGAGCTAGGCATTTTATTTGAGAACCAGCCCAATGTTATTGTGACGGATTATTATTTTAAAATGACTTATAGGCGACTGCTCTACAAAGACTGGTTGTTTTATGAAATGTCGCCAGAGTTACTTTTCCCCAGAGAGGACTCTTTTAAGGCTAATCCGTCTGTATTGATGAGATTTGAAGTGAAATTTTCAAACCTTTGAACTGTTATATTTATTGCTCAAAAGTTTGAGTTCAGTACAACGGAATTTATGAGTTTGAAGCAATACTGGAGGTTGAACACTCTGTTTTAGTACGACTTCTAATGGTATCTAATAAGGTATCATCGCGCTCGTATTCAGTGATTAGCTCATCAAAGGCGTCAAAGTTGTCGTCATTGAGGCCAAAACTATTTTCAATGCGAATTAATTCTGCTTCTTTCTTCTCTAAATCTTTATGAAAATTGATATCTGCGCATTGATATTGAACGCTATAGTCAGCATATTGTGCTTTTGTCATGATAGTGTCAGCCCAAGTTTGGCTTGATAAAATTATGAGTGGAATACTGATCATTGTGGTGATGGACTTATTCATTTGAAACTCCTAGGTTAAAACCGTTATTTCCATTTGCATACCATATGATTTGATTCGGTAGGCTGATTTTTGAATTGCTTTTTGATGGGCAGAATTATAGTGGGGTTTTATGTAAGCTTAGTGAAGTTTAGTTGTTGAACGGTAACCTTATGTGTCTGAATGTAATAACAAAATTAGGGATAAAAAACTGACAGAAGATCGTCTACACTATAATGATCTTTCCTAATTATAAGTTGATGCAGTGTCTATATTTTCAACCCTTTGGCGTATTTCGCCTTTTCTAATTGTTGTGCTTTCTTATTTGATGGTCGACAGTAAGCTCTTAAGTTTAATTGATGTGAATGTGGTTAGAGCGATGCCTTATCTGATGGGGATTGTATTGCTATGTTTTGCGTCAATGTTTAATCGAAGTCGGTTTGTCGCACCCATTGTGATTACCTTGTTTGTTTATTGGTTCATTCGGTCACATTTACAATCGCCTTTAAGTCATCCTTCTACTCAAAGCTTGTTTGTAGGCATTAATTTTCTGTTTTGCGTGCAATTAATAATAAGTGCATTGATGCCTGAAAAAGGTTTGATGACACGTATTGGTTTGGCTTTTTTACTAACATTGGGGCTTGGAAATCTGATGTTATTATTCTGGGGTAGTGAACCGTTTGTCGTAACTGCGTGGCAAAGTATTGAATTACCGGAATATTTTACCTTTACTGAAAATTATTGGCTCACGAGTCTTATATTGTTGTGTCATGGCGTAACGGGATTAATACTTGGTTTGGTCTCCCTATGGAAGCGAGGTGCTGCTGAATATGCCTTATTGCTCACGTGGTTTGTTGGCTTTTTTGTGTTTGTTGATTTTGCGACGCCGGAGGTATCTTCTCTTGGTTTTACTGGCTTGCTCTTAGCATTGTTTATTCTTTTTCAACAAAGTAATTATCAAGTCACCTATATGGATGCCTTAACAGGCATTCCGAGCCGCCGTTCCATGGAAGACTATTTACCAACCTTAAGTAAACAATATGCAATTGCTATGCTGGATGTTGATCATTTTAAAAAATTCAATGATACCTATGGGCACGATGTTGGCGACCAGGTACTTAAAATGGTCGCTAGTCGTATTCATCAAGTAGCCGGTGGTGGGCGCGCTTTTCGTTATGGCGGCGAAGAGTTTATGGTGATCTTTAATCGTAGTGATTCCAACGCTTGTTATGTCTATTTAGAAGCTGTTAGGGAGTCGATTCAACATTATCAGATGACCTTAAGAGGGGATGATCGTGAACAGGACAAGCAAAAAGGAACAGAGCGCCGTGGTAGTGAAAAAAAAGCGAAGCCAGAAAAATCGATCTCGGTCACCATTAGTATTGGTATTGCCAATTCAGTGCAGGGTTTAAGTACCAAGGAGGTCATTAAACTTGCAGATGAAAATCTATACAAAGCTAAGCACGCTGGTCGAAATTGTACGGTTCGGCCAGAGCTTAGTTAAAAATGATAATAAGTGTCATGTATTCAGTCGTCAAAAGCCTTTAGACTATCGATATTTAAATAATAGACCTTTAAAAATAAGTGGGCTTCTATACATATGGCTAAGTACTCAAAGCGGCACCCTCAAGCCGATGAAAAAAATCAGGAAGAAGCAATGAAAATTGCGCGTGGTACCCAAAAGCCAGGGCAAAGCAAAGACCAAACTAAACTGATTGCTCAAGGTATTCAAAAGGGTATAGAGCAGTATAAGAAGCAACAAAAGTCCAAAACCAGAGACTTAAGTAAACAACTGAAGTCTGTGGCCAAAGCTAAAGAGAATGCTGCTGAACCTGAGGTGATCGAAACTGTTGTCGTTAAACAACATTGGTTACCATGGAGCTTATTAGTGCTTTCTTGGGTTTGTTTTTCAGTAATCTATTTTCTTCCCTCCTTGTAATGCGTATATAGCAGGCTTTTTACTTTCTTGTTATAGGTTTCGTAGTGCCTACCTTCCGAAATTAGCTTGTTTTAGTTCAAGTTTGCGTATATCAGACTTGCGTTTATTAAGTTAATTGTCAGAATGTCCCTCAAAATTTTGACTGTCATTAATAACGATTTATAAGGATATTTACCAGATGTTTGAGCGTTCCATTTTAAGAGCTTATCTAGCTTGTGCCTGTGCAATATTAAGTTTATCCATCATACCCGCATGGGCTGATTCGAGTTATCAGTTTTCGCTAGGGGCGCATGGCGCTGACTTGGATTATGACGGTGGTGGGGACGGTGAGGTGCTAGGTTTGTATGCAGCGGCTTATCTTGAGCCAATCAAATTAAATGACGCTATGCCTTACAGCCTGACACCTTTTTATTCACGCGTATCAGGCCTGTTTTTAAACTCGTCAAAGTCACGCGTTAGTGATCTTAATGCTATAAGAGGTGGACGAGTTTTAAAAAAAGTAGACGGCCATGTTTCATCTGTCCGTATGCGATTGGCTAATGCAGAGCTTCCCGTGTGGGCTGCGTTGGACTATACCCGGGTAGGGAGTTCACATTATAACTTTTCAGACGGGAGTTGGGCGACTGCTGATCGTCGTTATATCAAAAGCGCAACGATAGGGTGGTTTATTAGTGAAAGTCTTGGGGTATATGGTTTTTACGAAGATGATGAGGACGACAGTTACGGCGTAGGTACTCACTATTTGTACAATTTAGGTGGCTTAGGGTTTGTTGAAGCGGGCCTTCAATATACTAAGATCGATACTGAAGATGCCGATGAGATCGTAAATGGAACGGTTAGAAATGCAAATGTTGGTTCGACTGATGAGAGTATTAGAACGGTAAGCCTCAGTTATTTTCCCACAGTAAAAGCTGAAATTGGTTTAAGGTACCGGAAAATGGATTATGACCACGATACTTACGGTTACTCGGTGGCGGCTAATATAAGTTACTATATCTTACCAAATTTACAGCTAGGCATGAGCTATCTCGACCTATCACAAGATGAGTTTGCTAGACGAACAGGTAAAATGGAATATAAATCGTTGAGCGGCAATGTGAGCTTTAAATTTTAAGCCACAAAGACCTTAAAGTAACGTGGGGTGAGCAAAGCGCACCCCACGAAGCTCGTTATTCTTTATATAACGATTCTAATTTTGACTAAGTAGCTCAATGATACTTGAGAAATCTTTTTGACCATCGCCTTGGTCTTGCTTTTGTTTATACATATCTAGTGCAAGCCCGCCAAGCGGGGTTGGGGTGTTTGTTGCTGCGGCATTATCCTGTGCAAGTCCGAGGTCTTTTGCCATCAAATCAACCATGAATCCCGGTTCGTAATTGTTAGATGCGGGACTGTTTTCCATTACCCCAGGGTAGGGGTTATATTTTTCAAGGCTCCAGTTACTGCCTGAGCTTGCTAACATAATATCTGAAAGTATTTTGGGGTCTAAGCCATTTTGGGTGCCGAGCTTTAACGCTTCGGAGCTACCAATCATATGAATAGCTAATAACATGTTGTTGCACATTTTAGCGACTTGGCCTGACCCACTATTGCCAGCATGAAAAATATTAAGCCCCATATCTGCTAATACATCATGTGCATGTGCGAATGCTTGTTTAGACCCACCACACATAAAGGTAAGCTTGCCAGACTGAGCAGCCGCCACGCCACCTGAAACCGGGGCGTCTACCATATCCAAGCCTAATTTCTCACACGCTTTATGAATCGCGATGGAAGTTTCAGCATCAATTGTTGAAGAATCAATGATAAGTGGTTTATTGCTCAAATTTTCGAGTAAGCCATTATTGTTCTCGTCAGAACCTAAATATAAGCCTGAAACATGTTTGCCTGCGGGCAGCATAGAGATAATTGCCTCGGCATTTATACAGGCATCTTTGGCTGATTTGCTTACATATGCGCCTTCTTCAGCTAATTTATTAAGTGCCTCAGGTACTAGGTCAAATACACGAACGGTATGACCAGCCTTTAGCAGGTTTAATGCCATGGGTGCGCCCATATTACCGAGCCCAATAAATGCGATGGTTTTCATGTTAGCAGTCCTATTTTATTTTTGAGTTTTGCCGTCTTGGCCTGCTCAATGGTCAAGTTTTAAGGGGTTTGTATCCCAAGGCATGGTAAAAAAACTTTCTAATACGTGACAGGAAATTTCACTAAAGTGCTTAAACTGCCACTTTGGCGATTTATCTTTATCAATTAGTAGAGCGCGTACCCCTTCAGCAAATTCAGGGTAACGAATAATATTGGTCGCCAGCTGAAATTCAGATAGAAAGACCGTTTCAAGGCTTGAATGACGGTGACGTCTTAGTTGTTCATAAATTAAAACAGATGATAATGGTGATCCGTTTGTAATCGCTAATTTTGCTTTGTTGAACCATTTGTCGTCTTTATCGAACTTACTGATTGCAAGTAATACTTCAGCTAAAGAGGTTTGGAGGCAAATAGCTTCTAACACCTTATGGTGAATCTGAATTTCAGAGGCCATCATGGCGTGCAAATCTTGTTTATTGATAGCAAAAGTCTCGATTTGTTCATCAATGAATTGATGATTTTTTTGCATATCTGACGCGTCCCAATCCACTTTTTGAAGGTTTTTTATCAGTGTCTTGTGGGAATTCCAAGGAATAACGTAGTCTGCTAACTTTGTATAAAGTGCATCGCGTGCGTTAATACTTGCGCCAGTTAAAGCAAAAAATACCCCCAAGTTGTAGGGCATTTGATTTAAAAAGTAGGTGCCACCAACGTCAGGGAAAAGCCCTATGGTAATTTCTGGCATGGCAATACGAGTAGATTCTGTTGCAATGCGGTGGCTCGCTCCGGCCATTAGCCCTAAACCACCGCCCATTACGATGCCATTTCCCAAACAAATAATTGGCTTGGAATAGGTATGAAGTTGATAATTTAATTGATATTCGTCTTGAAAAAAAGCTTCACCTTGAATACATGGGCCACCTGGAGTTTCAATGGCTGACTTGTAAAGTTCCTGTACATCGCCTCCGGCACAAAATGCCTTGTCGCCACTACCCATTAATACAATGATGGCAATATCGTCATCAGCTTTCCAATGCTTTAGCTGCTCTGACATGGCGTTCACCATTGATAAAGTTAAACTGTTTAGAGTCTTTTCTGCATTGAGTCTAAGCACGCCAATTTTTCCGGTGCTGGATTGCAACTCACTGATAATAAGGCTTTTTTGAATGTCGTCTTGACTCATGTTTGAATTCATTCCTTAGCATTGAAGGCGTGTCTTTATATTTAAAAAACGCAAGGTTATTTCAGCACTTAGCTAGGTTTACGAAGCTAAGTGCTGGGTTGTTTTAGCCGTGAGACCACTTTGGCTTACGCTTTTCTAAAAATGAGTTGGTACCTTCGAGCTGATTTTTTTCACCAACTAAATCTACAAACTCACTTCGTTCAGCTTCAAGGCCTGCTTGTATGGCACTTTCTCTCGCTTTGTTTAATAACCGTTTGCAAGCACGTGCTGCATCAGGGCTTTGTTTGCTGATTTTTTCCGCTAAAGCAAGCGCATGCTCAAGGGCTTGGCCAGTTTCAACGACTTCAATCGCTAAACCTGTTTGTACCGCCGTTTCGGCATTCATTCGCTCACCTAATAAAATCATTTTGCTTGCCCAAGCTTCACCAATTAACCACGACAAGCGTTGTGTGCCACCTGCGCAAGGAAGCAGGCCAACCGTCGCTTCCGGTAAGGCGACTTGTGCTTGCTGTTCAATGATGCGCATATCGCAAGATAATGCGCACTCTAAACCACCACCCATTGCGTAACCATTAATCGCAGCGATGGTAATACCATTAAAATTGGAGAGTGTTTCGAACGCTTCACCAAAACGGTCAGCCACTTCAGATGCTTTAGCTTTATTACCCTCAGCAAATTGATTCAGATCGGCACCGGCTGAGAAAAATTTTTGACCTTGCCCGTGTATGACGATAGCGATGATCTTAGGCATGGTATTTAATAGTTCAACCACCTTTTTTAATCCTGTTAAACTTTCCATATCCCAAGTATTCGCTGGCGGGTTATTAATCGTAATCTGGGCGGTATGATTCAATATCTTAACTTGAATTTTATCCGTTGTAGAAAGTGTTGTTTCCGTCATTTTTACTACCTTTTAATTCACATTAATTGAGTGCTAGGCGATATGCCGTTCGTGTTTTTGGGCTACTTATTACATAACTTACTAACTAAGCAGGTTCATATTTTCGTCGGTTAATAGTCGTTTAGCAATGATAATACGCATTATCTCATTGGTACCTTCCAAAATCCGATGTACACGAGTATCCCTAAAATGTCGCTCAAGTGGATATTCTTTGATATACCCATAACCACCATGTAGTTGCAAGGCTTCGTCACAAATACGAAAACAAAGGTCGGTGGCAAAACGCTTTGCCATGGCACAGTAAGTTGCTTTATCTGAATGACTGGTGTCCAATTTATAGGCCGCCAACCGGATCATTTGTCTTGCTGCCGTTAGTTCTGTCAGCATATCAGCCAATTTAAATTGTGTCGCTTGAAATTCACTGATCGCTTGGCCAAATTGTTTGCGTTCTTTAACGTAACAGGTACTTAATTCTAGGCTTTTTCTGGCGGTACCAAGTGAGCAAGCGGCAATGTTGATACGCCCGCCATCTAAGCCCTCCATCGCTAGTTTAAAACCTAGGCCTTCCTTCGCTAATAAGTGATCGAGCGGTATACGTACATTGTCAAAGTTAATTAATGCCGTAGGTTGATTGTTCCAGCCAAGCTTTTGTTCCTTCTTACCAAACGATATGCCTTTTGTGTTGGCGGGTACTGCAAAGCAGCTAATACCTTTTGCACCATCAGGTGACGTGCGTGCCATGACAATTAATAAATCAGTCTCGCCAGCACCAGAAATAAATGCTTTGGTACCATTTAATAAATAGTGGTCGTCATGCCTTTGTGCTTTAGTGCTGAGCGAAGCGGCATCCGAGCCAGCTCCAGGTTCTGTTAAGCAATAGCTGACTAATTTTTTTCCTGAGGCTAAATCAGTACACCAAGTATCTAGTACTGATGGTTGCCCATAGAGTGCGAGCATATTAAATGCCATATTATGAATGCTAATGAATGCGGCCGTAGAGGTACATTCACTCGCTAGTTCTTCCATGATAATCGCGCTGTCTAAACGACTTAGACCAATACCTTTTTGATTTTCCGGCACATACATTGCCATAAAACCCAGTTTACCTGCCTCAATAAATGCATTTTTAGGAAATATTTGCTGTTCATCCCACTCTTTTGCAAAAGGCGCGAGTTGCTGCTGAGCAAATCTTCGTGCGGTTTGCTGGAATGCATATTGGTCGTCAGTTAAGTCGTAATTCATTTTATTCTCAATGGTTGTAAATGCTATTTAATATGCCGGGTTATTTTAATGAAATAGACATATTCGGAGCATGAGTAGTGGGCTCTTTCCAGCTGGCCGTAATGGTTTTTGTTTCAGTATAAAAACGTACGGCTTGTTTACCATAAGCATGTAAGTCGCCCATAAAGGAGCCTTTCCAGCCGGTAAATGAAAAGAAGGGAAGAGGGACAGGAATAGGAAGGTTAATACCTACTTGACCAACTTCAACTTCGTGTTGGTATCTGCGCGCGTGGACCCCCGAAGTAGTGAAAATTGAGGTGCCATTGCCATAAGGATTTGAATTAACAAGCGCGATTGCTTCATTGAAAGAGTTTACGCTGATGCAAGAAACAACCGGGCCAAAAATTTCCTCTTTATAAATATCCATATCTGTTTTTACGTCTGTAAACAGTGTTGGGCCAACCCAATTTCCGTCAGGGTAACCCTCAACTTCAATACCTCTGCCATCAATTAAGCAGCTTGCGCCTTGGTCTATTCCGCTTTGAATCAGACTCTCGACTCGTGATACAGCGGATTTATTAATAAGCGGTCCGAATGCGGCATCCGCGTTGTTCCAAATGTTGGGTTTAATGCTTGATAAACGCTCGGCCAACTCTTCAGCCCATTGAATCGTTTCGCCTACAAAGACAATCACACTAATTGCCATACAACGTTGGCCTGCTGCACCCACTGTTGCTCCGACCAGAGCGTTCATAACAGTGTCTTTATCTGCATCAGGTAGCACGACCATATGATTTTTTGCACCGGCGAAGCACTGGGCTCGTTTAAATTGCTGTGTTGCTGTTTGATATACGTGTTTAGCTACGGATACGGAGCCTACAAAAGAAGTTGCCTGAATATCCGGATGAGTTAATAATTGATTAACTTGATCTTTGCCTCCATGAATCAGTTGCACTAAACCAGCGGGTGCGCCTGCTTCTTGAAATAATTCTAATAAGCGTACGGTTGCGAGTGGAACCTGTTCGGAGGGTTTAAGTATCATCGCGTTGCCACACGCCGTTGCTAATGGAAACATCCAAAGGGGGATCATGGCGGGGAAGTTAAAAGGTGTAATGCCTAAAGTTACACCTAAAGGCTGGGTGATGCTATAAGTGTCAACACCACGCGCAACATTCTCAACGGATTCACCCATTAATAATGAAGGAATATTACAGGCATGTTCAACCACTTCAATACCGCGCCAAACGTCACCCATTGCATCCTCAAAGTTTTTACCCGTATCTTCGGCTAATATTGTCGCGATATCTTCTTGATGCTCTTTCAGTAAGTGTTGATAACGCAGCATCAAGCGTGCACGTTCAGTGACGGGTGTATGTCGCCATAGTTCAAATGCAGCTTTAGCGCCTTGTACTGCTGTTTCAATTTCTTTATTAGTCGCTAAAGGAACTTCTGCTAATACGGCTTGCGTGGCTGGATTCAAAACAGAAAGTGTTTCAATGCTTTCACTTTGAATGAACTTACCATTAATGAGTAAAGGAACGTGTGTTGTCATGATGTTATCCGTATGGTGGTTATATGCTTATTAGATTACTCGCATTTTAATGAAATTGAATGACATAAATTGCGGGTAATATGGACGATATTGCTTTATTGTTGGTTTCCTACTTATTTTCATAGCAGGTACTTAATGAGTGACCCTTCTGCATGGCCTTTATCTGAAGAAGCCTTTCGTATTTTGGTACCTGATGCTATGTTGCTGATGTTAGAGAAACATCCTTTATCTCGAGATTGCTTTCCTACCGCTTTAGGGTATTACCCTCGTGCTTATGATCATCAGATGCGGCGTATGGGGCATGACGATTTTATTATGATTTATTGTGCTTCTGGCGCGGGTGAATTAGTGACGGGTTCTTATCATGGGCAGGTTGTAAGTGGAGATTTAATCGTTTTACCTCCAGGTACAAAGCATCTGTATGCTTCCCAAGATAACTCACCTTGGACATTATTCTGGTGCCATTTTCGTGGTGCGCTAGCGGGTGATTTTTATCAGCAGCTTCCTTTGAGGCCGGGTTGTCCAATTATTCATGGGTCTAATGACTTGACGCTTCAATCCAGTTTTAGCAGTCTAATACGTACGGTGCGAAAAGCGTATAGTATGTCGGATTACATTCATGTCGCGAATCATTTACGGCATACCTTAGCCTTGATAGAGCCTATTTATCGTCAGGTAAATAATTCGCCGATAAGGACTATTTTGTCAGAAGCGAGCGTTTCCGAGCTGAGAGAGTATATGCGTGATAATTTACATAAACAGCTGAGCCTAGACGATTTAGCCAAAGTGAGTAAGTTATCTAAATATCATTTTAATCGTAAATATAAAGCACTAACGGGATACTCCCCTTTACAGCACTTTATTGAATTGAAAATAGAGCAGGCCTGCTTTTTATTAGAAAGTTCTCACTTACGTATTGCAGATATTGCGTTTCAGTTGGGGTATGATGATCCTCTATATTTTTCGAGAGTGTTTAGGAAGGTAATGGCGGTTTCACCAAGTCAGTATCGTAAAGCTTTACACTAACTCTCGTACAAGCGTCTAATCATATATCGATCGAACTCCTTCTTTATGCTCACAGAAAGCCAAAAAAAATTAATTCAAACCACTTATCGTAAATTTACCGACCGTGAAGGCTTTAGGCCACGTTTTGGTCAGCGGGTGATGATTGCTGAAATTGCAAAATATTTAGGGTCGATCAAAGAAAATGATCAAGGTTTGCGTAAGAGTGCTCCTGCTGTGTGTGTGGTTGAAGCGGGTACTGGAACGGGAAAAACATTAGCGTACTCTATTTCCGTTTTACCTTTGGCCTTGGAAGAAGGGCGTACCGTCATCATTTCTACGGCAACAACGGCGCTACAAGAGCAGGTAATGAGTAAAGATTTACCTGAATTAGCAAAGCATTCCGGTTTGAAGTTTAACTACACCTTAGCAAAAGGCCGTGGGCGTTATGTTTGTTTGAGTAAATTGGATCAACAGCTTGAAAACACCGGGAGCGATCAAACTGCATTGCCGCTGTTTATGATACAGGGCGATAACCAAACGGTTGATAAGTCAGAATTGGAAGTATTTCTTTCGAGTTACGCGTCAGGGAAGTGGGATGGCGATCGGGACACTTGGGAAAGCGTGATTGAAAATGATGTCTGGCGCTCACTATCAACCGATAATCAACAATGTTCCAAACGACGATGTAGTTATTTTAATTCTTGTCCTTATTATGAAACCCGAAAAACCTGGGATGAAGCCGATGTGATTGTGGTGAACCATGACCTGTTGCTCTCTGACTTGGCTTTAGGGGGCGGAGTATTATTACCAGCCCCCGAGTCGTCGATTCTTGTATTAGATGAAGCGCATCATCTTGCCGATAAAGCGTTAAGTCATTTTACTGTGAATGGTGGCTTAAAAAGTGCTGACACATGGTTGAAATCACTCAGTAAAGTGATGGTTGAATTTGCCCCCTATCTTGGTCAGGGTAATTATCTGGGGCGTCATATTGCAGATATATCTGAAGTCTCGACAAAGTTGCATGAATGGCTTACTCGAACCTATGACTTCTTGATCGAAACCATTGACTGGGATCAGGAAGAGGCAAACGGTGCTAGACGGTATCGTTTTAAACAAGCCATTATTCCTGAGACTTTATTGGAAATGGCGGGTGAATTGAAAGTGATGTTTGCGAGCCTTTGTCGTTTATTGGATGATATTCGTTCAGAAGTGACAAAAGCAGTGGATGAAAAGTCTGATTGTGGTTTGTCTCGAGAAGAAGGGGAGCAATGGTTCCCTGTGTTCGGGAGCTTATGTAATCGTGCCGAAAACCTTCATGCCTTGTGGATGTTCTATGGGAAAGAACAAAAGGAAGGCGGTGTACCGAATGCGCGTTGGTTAGTATATCGAGAGTATGAAAATCAAGCCGATATCGCCCTTTTTGGTAGCCCATTGAGTGCGGGTGGGTTGTTGCATGAAGAGCTATGGAAAAAATGTTATGGCGCGGTACTAACCTCAGCAACCTTAACTGCTTTGGGGAAGTTTGATCGATTAAGCCAAAAAGCTGGTTTGCCTAAAGAAAGTGTTTACCATAAAGTTGAAAGTCCTTTTGATTTTTATAATGTTGCTAATTTGTTAATACCCAATATGACTGCTTCAGCAGGGGAGCCGGAAGCACATACGCAAGAAATTTCTTCTAACTTAGTGAGGTGGATCGGAGAGCATAAAGCGGTTTTAGTGTTGTTTAGTTCGCGCCGGCAAATGAATGATGTCTGTTTTCAAGTGGACCACGCGCTTCGTGAAGATATCATGACGCAAGATGATTTCAGTAAACAAGAGTTGGTGAAAAAACATAAAGCCAAAATCGATGATGGCGAGCGGAGTATTCTATTTGGGCTAGCTTCTTTGTCAGAAGGTGTTGATCTACCGGGTAATTACCTAACACATGTGGTGATTGCTAAAATTCCTTTTTCTGTGCCGAATGATCCGTTAGAGGAAAGTATTAGTGAATGGCTGGAGTCTCAGGGGCGAAATCCTTTTATGGAGGTTTCAGTACCTGACGCGAGTTTAAAGTTGATTCAAGCTTGTGGGCGATTAATAAGAACAGAACAGGATACAGGGCAAATTACGATTCTGGATAACCGTTTAATCACACGACGCTATGGCAATTTAATTATCAATTCGTTACCGCCTTATCGTAGGATTATTGAATAATATTAAATTTTAGGCAAAAAAAAGCGGTAATTTGATGCCGAAAATATCAAATTACCGCGTTCACAAATTGGGCTTTTGTAGGGATGCCCAGATTGGAAAAACTCTTTAAAACTCTATCAAGACTTAAATGATGCTGAAGAAAAAGGCCTGAAGTTTTTTGCTCAACATATTTCGTCTTGATGTAGCTATATTAGGGTTTAGGGGGGCTTAATTGGATCGTCCATAGGGCTTACGCCCAGGCTTAATGCGGAAATAGTGTGACTTGTGTCACGTAAATATTGCTTTTTGAGTGCTGGCACACGTTTTTCTTCGAGGATTGTAGACTTGTAGGCCTTATTCAGCCCATATATTTACTGGCAAGATTTTTCTGAATTTGTATTAACTCAATATTCCATTATTAATTGATATGCTTTTGAATGATTGCTTTACTTGTTCCATCCTGTTCCATCGCTTTTAGTACCTCAGTGAACTTTATTTGCCACAATAGCTTATCGTCTAAAGGGAATTCTTTAGATAAAACAAAATAAGCACCTCTAGCTTGTTTTAACGGGGTAGGGAGAGTAACTACGTTGGAGATATTTTTGATCTGTGCGTATTCGTACTTTAATTTATGTTGCACGACGAGGTCATTGCCAACAAATGCATCAATTCCGTTCATTAGTAATCGCCTAAAAGCATCATCGAAACTGAATATTTGAACCAGACTGATATCACCGCGGGAACTGGCTTCATCGAACTCGTCACTAATTACAAATCCAGCCTCTATACCAATGCGTTTGCCATAGAGGTCCTTTATATTTGAATAGTTAACCGCTTGTTGCTTTGTCGTAAATATTTTAAAAGTGCTGTAATGTACAGGGTGAGTGAAGATTGAAAAACTTTCTCTTTCTGGTGTTTTGAATAAGGCAAAGCTACCAACAATATTGCCTTTTTTTGTCATGTTTAAAAGTCGTTTCCAGGGTACTAGTTCTATGTTGATTTGGATGTCTAGTCGATCGGCTACTTCCTGAAATAAGTCAATATCAATACCTCTTACTTGAGAGTTTTTATCGTAGTAAGTAAATGGGGGGTAATCATCATCTCCAATAATATTGAAGGTTTGCCCAACTAAAAAAATAGGGAATAATGACAAGAATAGACCAGTTAATAATACTTTAAGCATTAGCCGTCCTCATATTTTTAAAGACGCTTTTAATTATAGTATATTTCTAATCTCTCGTGGATGATGCTTCTTGCTTTTAGTGGGAGGGTAGATTTTATGGTTTTTATTGCTTGAAAGTGTGAAATACTAAGAGTGAACATAAGGGAGAATGTTTGATGGAAGTTGAAATTGAGATCAACGGAAAAATTGAAGAATATGAAGTCATTGCTTTGTATCAGGCAAATCAATGGTCGTCAGCTGAAAAGCCAGATCAGCTTATTCCAGCACTTCGTAACTCACATACACTTGTCACAGCGCGTATTGAAGGGGTTCTTGTTGGGATCGGTAATGCGATATCTGATGGATACTTGGTTGTTTATTACCCCCATATGCTGGTACATCCTTCATACCAAGGAAAAAACATCGGTAGAAAAATGATGGCCGCGATGCAGACGATTTACGGGCACTTTCATCAACAAATGCTTACAGCAGATGGTGATGCAATTGAATTTTATAAAGCATTAGGATTTGAGCGCGCGGGTAAGACATTATCGATGTGGATTTATGGAGGCACTGAGCACTAGAGGATAAAAATACATCATTAAATAATGCTTAAAGTTATCCTATAGCGCTATTTTCTGCATGCCCCGAGACAGGTATAATAATGAATCTTTATTTACTGTATTGGATATTTCCATGAATGATGAAATTAATTACCTAAACAACCCATTACATGGACTTAGTTTAAAAAACATGTTGATTGAAATAGTTGATCATTATGGTTTTAAAATCCTTTTTGCCTATTTAAATATCAATTGTTTTAAGACCAATCCGAGTATTGAATCTAGTGTGAAGTTTCTTAAAAAAACAGAGTGGGCGCGACAAAAGGTTGAAGTCTTCTATTTATATGAATTTAAAAACTTACCTAGAGCGTCTTCAGAACAGTTTGCTTTGCCTCCTAGAGATCGTATTGTGCCTGAAGATCAAACCCCAGGTGAACCCGCTGAGTTGAGTTTTGAAGACGCTGAACGCTTACGTGATAAGCGTGAAAGAAAAGCAGCTGAGCGAAACCAAAATAAAGGGGGGCGTTCAAACCGTGATGTTGGTACTCAACAATACGGTGGATACGCTAAAAAAAGAAATTATGGCAGTGATCGTTATGATGATCATGAATCTTCTATATCACCTGACACTTCATCAGACTCATCTTCAAGTACTGATGCGGGGGATAATGTGGACCCATGGGCGAAGTGGAAATAAGAGGTCTAGTTTTTAGTTTTGAACTTCAGGCTCCTCAACCTTTAATGGCGGACAATGAAACTCAGCAATCGTTTCATTTTCGTCGACACTATAAAGGTGAACATCAAACCCCCAGAGTCGATGAACGTGCTTCAGTACGTTTTCGGTACTGTCTGCCAAAGGGACACGCTGATTGGGAATGTGCCTAAGGATTAACGAGCGATCACCTCTTAAGTTCACATCCCAAACTTGAATATTTGGCTCTTTCATACTCAAATTATATTGTAGTGATAACTGCTCTCGCACATATCGATAGCCATTTTCATTATGAATACCAGTTATTTGGTAGTGTTCTGCTTGATCATCATCTTTAATAGAAAAAAGTTTGAGGTCACGAATGACTTTGGGTGAGAGGTACTGAAGTATGAAGCTTTCATCTTTAAAGTTTCGCATAGCGAAGTCTAATGTTTCTAGCCAATTTGACCCTGCAATATCTGGGAACCACTGCCTATCTTCATCCGTTGGTGACTCACATATGCGGCGTAAGTCCTGATACATTGAAAACCCTAAGGTATAAGGGTTGATACCATTAAACCATTTGCTATCAAAAGGCGGCTGATAAACGACCGCTGTATGTGAGGTTAAAAATTCCATGATAAAGCCTTCATCGACCAGCTTTCTATCATAGAGAGTGTTCATAATGGTGTAGTGCCAAAAGGTAGCCCAGCCTTCGTTCATAACTTGTGTTTGGCGTTGAGGGTAAAAGTACTGAGCAATTTTACGCACAATTCGAATGACTTCCCGTTGCCATGGCTCCAGCAGTGGTGCATTCTTTTCAATAAAGTAGAGTAAGTTTTCTTGGGGCTCATCAGGAAAGCGAGTGTGGGATATTTCACAGTCATTTTCCGAGTTTACAGGTATTGTTCGCCATAGTTCATTTACCTGTTGCTGCATGTGCAATTCACGTTCCTTTTGGCGTTTGGACTCTTCTTCGGCTGAGATTGGAGCAGGGCGCTTATAACGATCTACTCCGTAATTCATGAGCGCATGGCAGGAATCCAATATTTTTTCTACTTCATCAATACCGTGTCGCTCCTCGCATTTTGAAATATAGTTCTTGGCGAACAATAAGTAATCAATAATTGCGCTGGCATCAGTCCAAGTCTTAAATAAGTAATTACCTTTGAAAAAAGAATTGTGTCCATAAGCCGCATGAGCAACGACTAAGGCTTGCATCATCATGGTGTTCTCTTCCATAAGGTAGGCGATACAGGGGTCGGAGTTGATGACGATTTCATACGCTAGTCCCATCTGACCCCGTTTGTAGTTTTGTTCACTGTTCAGAAATTGCTTTCCAAATGACCAATGGTGATAGCCCAAAGGCATGCCGACAGAAGAGTAAGCATCTAACATTTGTTCAGAGCTAATGATTTCTATTTGATTTTGATAGGTATCCAGTTTGTACTCTTTTGCTATTTTGGCAATCGCTTCATCGTATTGCTCGATCAGTTCAAAAGACCACTCCGATCCGGTCGAAATATAGTTGTTTTCGGGTTTCTTACTCATGATGACTCCCCTTACGAGAAAATAATTCTCTGAAAACAGGATATATTTCACTCTCATCACTGATGTTTTGTATCGCAAAGCTCTCAGGGAAATCAGGGTTTAGGCCCTCATACTCGTGCCATAAACTTTGATGTTCTAATTTCGTTATTTCAATATAAGCGTAATATTGCACTTGCGGTAAAATGCTTTCGCTAAGAAGTTTTGAGCACAAGGGCGAGTCATCATTCCAATTGTCGCCATCTGAAGCTTGTGCGGCGTAGATGTTCCAATCAGAGGATGGGTAGCGTTGTTTAATAATGTCACTCATGAGTTTCAAAGCACTTGAAACAATCGTGCCACCTGTTTCTCGGGAATAAAAAAATTCCTCTTCGTCCACTTCTTTAGCGCTGGTGTGATGACGGATGAAAACTACATCAATTTTTTTATAATTTCGTTTTAAAAATAAATACAACAGAATATAAAAACGTTTCGCGATGTCTTTATGCATTTGGCTCATTGAGCCTGATACATCCATCAAGCAAAACATCACAGCACTGGTGCTTGGTAGCGGCAGCTTTATGTGTTGATTGAACTTAAGGTCGAATTCATCAATCCATGGTATTTTTTTGATGCGGTTTTTAAGCTTTTCGATTTCAAATTTTAGTGCGCGTATTTCAGCTGTGTAATCTTCAGGGGACAACTCAAGGTCCATTAATTTTAATTCGAGTGATTTAATGCTTTCACGTTTTTTTCCTGTAAGTGCTAAGCGCCTTCCGTAGGCTTTCTGTAGGGAGCGAACAACATTAATCTTTGCGGGGTTTCCCTGATTAGCGAAACCAGCCCGTTGATATTTAAAAGATGTTGTATCTTTTAATTGTTTTTTTACCAGATTGGGAAGCTCAAGGTCTTCGAACATGAAATCGAGAAACTCTTCTTGCGATATCTGAAATACAAACTCATCGATACCTTCTCCTGAATCACCTGCTTCACCTTGTCCTGCACCTTGCCCCCCTTGTCCACCAGGCGGTCTAGCAACATGATCTCCGGTGCTAAATTCTTTATTACCAGGGTTTACTGTTTCGTGTACGCCTCCCTGGCCAGACCGAAAAGTAGGCTCGTCTAGATCTTTACCGGGAATACTGATGCTTTCTCCACGGTCAATATCGGTGATGCTTCGTTTCCCCACCGCATCTGAGACTGCCTTTTTGATGTGTTGGCGGTAACGTCGAAGAAAGCGCTCGCGATTGACGGCGCTTTTGTTTTTACCGTTAAGTCGACGGTCAATAATATGGGTTAATCCCATTCATTTCTCCTGACTCAGTGATGTTTCCGTCAAGGAAGTAAACTGCTTGGCTGCATTATGTAAGTTTAATGGTCTCTGTTTTATTGCAGCATGAAGCGCCTTGGCGTCCTCAGTAGTTCATGTTCTAACGCGTTTAAATACTTACTGCGATTTTCTAACGCGTAAATACCACTCAGCAAGCAGTCTGACCTGTTTTTCTGTGTAACCTCGGTCAATCATGCGCTCTACAAATTGCTCATGTTTATGTTTGTCTTCATGCGAGCTCTTGGGATTGAATGAAATGACGGGAAGTAAATCTTCGGTGTTTGAAAACATTTTCTTTTCAATGACTGCTCGTAGTTTTTCATAGCTCTGCCATGAAGGGTTTTTACCGTGATTGTTCGCACGCGCTCTTAGCATAAAATTAACTATTTCATTTCGGAAATCTTTAGGATTACTAATGCCTGCTGGTTTTTCAATTTTCTCAAGCTCTTCATTAATGGCAGCCCGATCAAATATCTCACCGGTTTCAGGGTCTCGGTAGTCTTGGTCTTGTATCCAAAAGTCAGCATAGGTGACATAACGGTCAAAGATGTTTTGTCCATATTCAGAGTATGACTCCAAATAAGCCGTTTGAATTTCTTTTCCAATGAACTCTACATAATGAGGCGCAAGAAACTCTTTTATATAGCGTAAGTATTGTTCGGCAATTTCTTGCGGAAATTGCTCTTGCTCAATTTGTTTTTCGAGTACGTAAAGTAAATGAACAGGGTTCGCTGCGATTTCTGTGGTATCAAAGTTAAATACCCGTGACAGAATTTTGAAGGAAAAACGGGTTGAAAGGCCAGACATCCCTTCATTGACGCCTGCATTGTCTTTGTATTCTTGCATTGATTTAGCTTTCGGGTCGGTATCCTTTATGTTTTGCCCATCATAGACTTTCATTTTTGAGTCAATATTTGAGTTTTCAGGTTCATTTAAACGAGATAAAACGGCGAACTGAGCTAGCATATGCAAGGTGTCAGGCGCGCAGGGAGCATGGTTGAGAGAGCTACTCTCAAGTAGTTTTTCATAAATTTTTATTTCTTCAGTAACCTTTAAACAATAAGGTACTTTTACGATTGATATTCGATCTAAAAAGGCTTCATTGTTTTTGTTATTACGGAAGGTTTTCCATTCAGACTCATTTGAGTGCGCTAGAATAATACCTTCGAAGGGAATAGCACTCATCCCTTCGGTAGAATTATAGTTTCCTTCTTGTGTTGCTGTTAATAACGGGTGAAGTACTTTAATAGGCGCTTTAAACATTTCAACAAATTCCAACATGCCCTGATTGGCCAGGCATAAGCCACCACTAAAGCTGTAGGCGTCAGGGTCATCCTGAGAGAAGTCTTCAAGCATTCTGATATTTATCTTCCCTACCAACGCTGAAATATCTTGGTTGTTTTCATCTCCTGGCTCAGTTTTAGCAATGGCTGTCTGGTCTAAAATAGAAGGCCATAGTTTGACCACTTTAAATTTACTGATATCTCCACCGTATTCATGCAAGCGCTTTACTGCCCAGGGTGACATGATGGAACCTAAGTAGCGCGTGTCAATGTCGTAATCTTCTTTTAGCAGTGGGCCATCTTCTGTTACGTCGAATAAAGATAAGGGCTTATCATGTACAGGGGAGTCTTTAATCGCGTAAAAAGGTACTTTTTGCATCAGATCTTTTAGCTTTTCAGCTAGAGAGGACTTACCTCCACCGACAGGGCCAAGTAAATAAATAATTTGTTTTTTCTCTTCTAAACCTTGAGCGGCATGTTTGAAAAACGAAACGATTTGTTCAATGCATTCTTCCATGCCATAAAAATCACTAAATTCCTTGTAGCGTTTAATGACTTTATTCGAAAAAATTCGGCTAAGACGAGGGTCTCTGGAGGTGTCAACAAATTCGGGCTCGCCAATGGCGATTAATAATCTTTCTGCGGCAGACGCGTAGGCGCTTCGATCTTTTTTGCATATCTCAAGGTACTCTTCTAGGGTGTACTCTTCTTGTTGAGTGAGTTCATACCGAGTTTGAAAATGGCTAAAAATGCTCATAACGCCCCCTGGAAAGGTGATGTAGTGTTTATTGATGGCTGCTTACATGGTACTCATTTTCCTATATCTGTTTCCTGGATACATTGTTCTTTTGTTTAAATAGCTCTATTAATATTATCGGCCAAAACTTTAGTATATTGATTGAAAATTGTACTACTAGTGTAGTTTAAATAGACTCATTAATCTGTTTTTGGTTCCAAAAAAAATGATTCTTCACAAATGAACACAATATAAAATGAGATGTTTAGTCGTTAAAGTTGATGTAATACTTTAATCTAGGGGCGTGAAGTAAGGTGAGTAACGACTGATGTTACGTGTCTTGGGTGTGTCAATAGCACTAGAATTTTGATAGACCAAACATGATAGTAATGGCCGATCGTTAGTTGTGTGTTCTAGTAGTTTTACACTCTTATATATTAGGTTAAAGGGCCTGGTTTTTGAATACCAAACCCTTGGCCAAAATCAACACCAATCTCTTTAAGCGCATCTGCTGTTGCCTGGTCTTCAACAAATTCTGCAATGGTTTGTAAGCCAGCTGCATGCCCAATAGTATTGCATGCTTCAACAATTCCTCGATCAATAGGGTCTGTGAGTAGGTTGAGGACAAAGCTGCCATCAATTTTAAGATAGTCGACAGGAATGGTTTTTAAGTATGAAAATGAGCTCATGCCAGCGCCAAAATCATCTAGAGCAAACTTGAAACCTTCATCCCTGATTTCTGATATAAACTCCACCGCATCCGATAAATTATCAATGGCCGCAGTTTCAGTGATTTCTAAGCAAATTCGATTAGGTTTGATTGAATATTGTTTGAGCATGGCGCGAATATCATTAAAAAATGATTTATCACTCAGAGAGTTTCCAGATAAATTGATGAAAAATGTACCTTCATCTTTAAAGCCAAGTCCTGATTCCGATAGGTATTTAAAAGCATTTTTAACGACCCAACGATCTAGCATTGGCATCAGGCGGTAGCGCTCTGCTGCCGGAATAAATTCACCAGGGAAAACTAAGCGGCCGTTATCATTTAAACGTACTAAAAATTCGCCGTGCTCGCCATGACAATGAGCTTGAAATCCCTGCATAGGTTGAAAGTGAAGCACGAAATGATCATCTTTAATTGCCTGTTTTATTTTGCCAACCCACTGCATTTCGTTGCGGCGTTGCTGATATTCAGGGTCTTCCTCACTAAACCATTGAATACCATCGTGACCTTTTTCTTTTGCAGTATTGCACGCCATATCGACGCAGCTCATCAGGCCTTGAACAGATTGGGTCTGTTGGTTTATTGATACAACGCCAATACTAACGCTGGTGGTAAAAGGCTTGCCTTGCCAAGAAAATTGAAGGTCTTTGATATGTTCTTGAATGGTTTCTGCAAGATCAAATGCTTCTTCTTTGTTAGTGTTTTTTAGTAATATTCCGAACTCATCTGCTCCTAAGCGGGCAACTGTATCAACACTGTTGGTTTGTCTTAGCAATACCAGTGAAACTAGTTTGAGAAGCTCATCACCTGCGACATGACCGCTTGTATCATTGATAATTTTGAATTGATCTAAATCCAGAGTCATCAAAGTATGTGTGGTTTTGTGCGCTTTAGAATCATTTAAGGTTGAATGGATACATTTTTCAAAGTGTTCACGATTGGCTAATCCCGTTAGGTTGTCATGAACCGTAAGATGCTCGAGATCTTTTTCCGTTTTTCTTTTCTCATGGCGAGATTCACTCTCACGAATCTCACGCTCAATCGCAGGAACGAGTCGTGCAAGATTTTCTTTCATAACGTAATCTTGCGCACCGGCGTTCATGGCATTTACGGCGGTGTTTTCAGTTATATCGCCTGAAACAATAATTACAGGGAGGTCAGGGTTGAATTCTTTGACTGTAGCAAGCGCTTCTGCTGATGAATAACAGGGCATGTTATGGTCAGAAATTACTAAATCCCATTCATCATCTTCAAGTGCTGTAAGGAGGGTTTCTTCGGTATCCACTTGTTTATGTTTTATGTCTAAGCCATTCTTTTTTAGCTCACGTAAGAGAAGAAATACATCATCTTTGGAGTCATCAACGATTAATATGTTATACATGTGGCTCTATGTTAAAAAAGGTGGTTAGAGAGAATACTTTCTGAATCATAATTACGTTTATTATGTGTCTGGTATAAATGTGAAAATATGTAAAATTCTTTACTAAAGTCTAGGTGATAGCCTATAGATTACAAGTGTGTTTAGGTTTCTTTTTTATATTAAAATTTACCCATGCAGCGGAATTAGACTTTTTAGGAGGAATAGAGTGGAAAGCGTATATAAATTAAGGGTGAAAACGTGTTTATTTAGACCGTTTATGTATCATCGAACCTCGTCATTTTGGTCAAACATAAAGTCGTAATGGCGAGGTGTGGCGCTTGTGCAAAGGTCCCTATGCAAATGTTTTGGCTTGCATATTAGGCGTTAGCTGCTTTTTGCCCTTGTTTCATAACTGAAGAATGTTTTTTACTTAAATCTAAAAACTTTGGCATGGGGCCGACATCTTCAAAAACCGGGTCACCCATTTCGTCTTTTGTGATGATTTTTTTACCGGCAATGTAAGGGAAACTAGTCTCAAGTTCATCAAGTGCCGCTGACAATAATTCGCCGATTATTTCACTTTTAGTGCGCTTGGGGTACATCTCAGCTAAAGCTGTAATTTTTGCGGCATCTTCGAGTGGCAAGCGCAATGAATATTCATCACTGGTTAGCGTTGCTTTTGCTTGTTGTTCCCAACATTCCGCGAGCGCTTTAATTTTCATAAGCTATTATCCTTGTATTACTTTTTTACAATAAGTGTTTTTATAACTAATACTTTTAGTGTAGACATAAATATATTGGTTGTGGGAAATAGAATTGTGTGTATTTGTTAACGTTTACTTAAGGATGGAATATGTCTGAATTACACCCTGCATTGCGTGATAACGTTAGGCTATTAGGTGACTTATTGGGCCAAAATATCCAAGAACACCTTGGTCAGGAGTTCTTGGATAAACTTGAAGCTATTCGTGCGGCAGCGAAGGTTGATCGAGATGAAGAATCTGGTGATGCGAGTCCTGAGTTGGTTCGCTTACTGACTAGCCTAGGTGATCGAGAAATTGTATCCGTAGCGCGAGCATTTAATCAGTTTTTGAATTTAGCGAATATTGCAGAGCAATATCATGGTGTCCGTCGCAGCCGTACTGAGCAGGAAGATGGTATTGAAACCTTTGATGAGCTATTTGATCGCTTAAAAGAAGCACAGAAAACAAAACAAGATCTTTCAGAATTGCTTAGTGAAATGAAAATCGAGTTTGTATTGACGGCGCACCCAACCGAAGTAACACGCCGAACACTAATATTAAAATATGAGGCGATAACTGCCTGTTTAGCGAAGCAGGATCGTCCTGATCTGAATCAAAAAGAGCAAGGGCGAATTCGAGATGAATTAAATCGCTTAGTATGTGAAGCTTGGCATTCAGATGAAATTCGGCGTGATAGGCCTTCTGCCGTTGACGAAGCGCGTTGGGGCTTTGCTGTTATTGAGAATAGTTTGTGGGATGCGCTGCCAGAATTTCTGCGAGATTTTGAGGTTGCACTTAATGATAAGTTTGGTGTGTGTTTACCTCCGGATGCATGTCCGATTCGCTTTGCTTCATGGATGGGAGGGGATCGCGATGGAAACCCTAACGTCACATCAAAATTGACTGAAGAAGTCATGAGCTTGAGCCGTTGGATGGCGGCTGATTTATACTTACGTGATGTAAGAGCCTTGATGAATGAGTTATCGATGTGGGATTGTTCTGATGAATTGCGTGCTGAAGCGGATAAGTACTCATCTGAAAATAAACGTAATCGTGATGAACCTTATCGTTTGATTTTAACTCAGTTGCGTAAACGGTTATTGGCTACACTTGATTGGTCCGCGAAGAAAGCAAACGGAGAAGAGGCAGATGAAAGCGATATTCTTCTTAATAATGACGAGCTGATTGCGCCATTAATGCTTTGCTATCGTTCGTTGCATGAAAAAGGATTGCACTCTGTCGCGAATGGTTTGTTATTAGATACGATACGACGGGCGAGTTGTTTTGGTTTGGAACTAGTCAAACTAGATATACGACAAGATTCTGAACGGCATCTTAATGTGATGAGTGAATTGACTCAATATTTAGGCTTAGGGGACTTTTCCGATTGGGATGAACCAACCAAGCAAACGTTTTTGTTAGCTGAACTGCAAAGCAATCGACCCTTAATACCTGCGAAGTGGCCATGTAGTGACGATGTGAGGGAGGTATTGAAAACATGTCGAACGGTTGCGCAACAGCCATCGTCAGCGTTAGGTTCTTATGTTATCTCCATGGCGAGCTCCCCCTCCGATGTTCTGACTGTAATTTTACTCTTAAAAGAATCGGGTATTACTCACCGAATTAGAGTTGTGCCATTATTTGAAACTTTAGATGACTTATCCGGTTCAAATGTAGCGATTGATAGCTTGCTTAACATTCCATGGTACCGAGACTATTGTCAGAATCACCAAGAAGTAATGATTGGTTATTCTGACTCGGCAAAGGATGCTGGGCAAATGGCCGCAGCATGGGCTCAATACCAAGCTCAGGAGCGCTTGGTTGAAGTGGCAAATAAGTACCAAGTAAAGCTGACCTTATTTCATGGGCGTGGAGGAACAGTAGGGCGTGGTGGTGGTCCGGCAAACCGAGCTATATTGTCTCAACCACCAGGGTCTGTCTCAGGTTCATTTAGAATAACTGAGCAAGGAGAAATGATTCGCTTTAAGTTTGGTTTACCTACGGTTGCTAAACAAAGCTTAAAGCTATATTTAAATGCGGTCATCGAAGCAAGTTTATTGCCTCCGCCAAAACCTAAAAATGCCTGGCGTGAACTGATGAATGAAATGACTCAGATTTCACTCGCATCTTATCGTGCAACTGTTCGTGATGACCCAGACTTTGTTGCTTATTTTAGAGCGGCAACACCTGAGCAAGAATTAGGGAAGCTCGCATTGGGGAGTCGTCCAGCTCGTCGTAAAATGAGTGGCGGAGTTGAAAGTTTACGTGCTATTCCATGGATCTTTGCATGGACGCAGATGCGATTAATGCTTCCTGCATGGTTGGGTAGTGATGAGGCGTTGGAGGAGGTGCTGGCTTCAGATAAATCACAAATATTGGATGAAATGTTCGAGCAATGGCCTTTCTTTAAAACGCATATCGACATGCTAGAAATGGTAGTGGCAAAAGGTGATGCGCGTATTGCGAGGTATTATGATCAAGTACTTTCACCTGAGGCCCTTAAGCCTCTGGGACATACTTTGAGGCATCGATTTTTAAGAATGATTGAATTAGTCAATCAAGTAAAAAAACAGAAGGTGATACAGCAAGATAATCCTCAATTTCAAGGGTCTTTAAATGTACGTAACCCATATACAGATCCATTGCATTATTTGCAGGCAGAGTTGCTGAGGAGAGATCGTTTAGCTGATGCTGTAGACAAATGTAAAGACGAAAGCGACGAATCAGTTGAGCTGGTTGAACGCGCTCTCAAAGTTACCATGGCGGGTATTGCGGCTGGTATAAGAAATACAGGGTAATATGGCGTTAGGTCATTAGGTTACAACGCCTTACAAAATACTCTATCTAGAAATATGTAATTGTGACGTGGATAAGGTGTTTTTGTTAAAAAGAAACTACACTATTTAATACATAAAGAATCTAAAGTTATTGGGTTAGGAATTACGGTGAAGATATGCCTATTGCGTCGAAATTAAATCACTTTATAGAAAGTAAAGGTATCAGTTACCAACCTTTGCATCATCCTAGAAGTGATCATCTGGGGCATGCGATTGAGCTTGCCAATGCAGTGCCAGAACTTTGTGCTAAAGCCATTCCTTTAATTGATAAGGGAGGGCCTGTTGTCGCCGTGATTCCTTATCCAGCCGACTTAGATTTGATGGTGATTAATGAAACATTTAATCGTCAGTTTCAATTATTAGATGAAGCGCATTATGGTAAATTGTTTCGGGATTGCGACTTTGGTGCCTTACCAGCTTTATCTATGGCGTATGGACTTCCCGTTATGGTGGATGTTGATATGCTGGATAATGATTATATTTTTTCAGCAAGTGGTTGTGCTTGTACCTTATTGAAAATGACAGGAGTGGTTTTTCGCACAGCAATGATGGGTGCGATAAAAGGACGTATTTCTAAATGGCCAATCGTTGAATCAGAGAGTTTTGGAGAGGGCATAAATGCTTGTAGTGGGAATATTTCTTTGGACTCTGTGGCGAAAAAATTAGAGCGTTTATATCAACTTCCGCCCATGCCTGAAACGGCAGTTCGCATTATGCATTTAACGTCTGACCCTGATTCAGATGTGTTTCAGTTAGCGGAGCTTATTGAAAAAGACCCAAGTTTATCCGCGCAAGTAATGCGTTATGCACGATCGGCTTTATTCTCTTATCGTGGTGAATTAAATAGCATTAAAGATGCTGTAAATATTGTACTGGGCTTTGATCGCGTTGCGCAATTATCAATGGGGATAGCGTCTTCTAAAGCGTTTAATATTCCACAGTACGGGCCTTTAGGCTTGGAAAAATTCTGGCAGCATTCGCTTTATTCAGGGGTTTTATGTCAGGCATTAGCATTAATGGCAGACCCTGACCTGGGCATTGATGAAAAAGATGCGTATTTAGCAGGGCTTTTACATAATTTTGGTATTTTGTTGATTGGCCACCTATTTCCTCCTGAGTTTAAAATGCTAAATAAATTAAGGGAATCTGATTATGAAGCGAGTATGGCGGACCTAGAGAAACAAGTGTTTGGTATGGGTGGTGCTCAAGAGTTTATATCGCTAGGTCATGGTTCTATGGGAGCAATTTTACTTAAAATGTGGAGCTTGCCGGAAGCGTGTATAAAATCTGCCGCGATGCACCAAACTAAAGGTTATCAAGGTGATTGTGAGCAATATGTTAATTTAGTCCAGCTTGTGAATTATTATTTAGCCCAAGACGGAATCGGTGATGAGCTTGTTGAATATGATCCGGGGCCAGCGCTTGTAGCCTTAGGTTTGGACGAAGAAAGTGTTCAGGGTTTGGTCGTTACTTGTATCGAGCAATGCCGAAGTCTGGATGGTATGATTAGTCATATGGCTGCTTAAAAAATGATCGAAAAGCTTTTTTAAAAAGCCTTCCGCCTCCTTAGGCTTCCACTGTTCCACTCAAGTCCGTATAATGTCGCCTCTTTATTGGCTATAGTATTCGTTATTCACTAGCCAATCGAACCAAATTTATATTCAACGATAACTGATTAGCCCTTTAGCGTTTTTTGTAATCTATTGAAAAGTATTGGCTTTTTACAAAAACGAAGCCTTGGTTGCTTGTATAGTAAGTGGTTGCATTAGCGTTTAATATGCCCGGTTTTTTTAAATTTTAAGTTAAATTAAGGGAGCAACCCGTTTATGAAAGTAATTCTACTAGGTGCACCAGGTGCCGGAAAAGGTACTCAAGCCCAGTTTATGACTGAAAAGTACGGAATTCCGCAAATTTCTACTGGTGATATGTTAAGAGCCGCTGTTAAGGCTGGATCACCACTAGGTATTAAAGTAAAGGAAGTGATGGCTTCTGGTGGATTAGTTTCTGACGAAACCATTATTGAGTTAATTCAAGAGCGTATCAAAGAAGACGATTGCGTTAATGGGTTTCTTTTTGATGGGTTTCCAAGAACGATTCCACAGGCTGAAGCATTAAAAAAACAAGGCGTTGATATCGACGCAGTGGTTGAAATTAATGTTGCTGACGAAGAAATTATTAGTCGCTTAAGTGGGCGTCGTGTTCATGAAGCGAGTGGCCGTATTTACCATGTTAAATATAACCCGCCTGCGGTTGAAGGTAAGGACAATGAAACCGGTGACGCACTAATTCAGCGTGAAGATGACACAGAAGAGACTGTTCGTAAGCGTTTAGGTGTTTACCACTCTCAAACAGCACCATTAGTTACCTATTATTCAGCATGGGCAAAAAATGGTGAAGATAATGCACCACGTTACGTAAAAGTTGAGGGTGTAGGTGAAATGGATCAGATTAAAGATCAGATCGTTCAAGGGTTAGATAGCTAATCTACCTTTGTTTTAGGGTGGGCTTTGCCCACCTTTTGTCTTTCCTTAGCAATGTTTTAAGTAATATTACTTCTTATGCCTAACATTCTCGCACTCGATACCTCTTCTGATTATTGCTCTGTTTCGCTTTATTCCAAAGGGGGATTTACCTCAAAGAGTGAACTCGCCCCGCGAAGTCATACGCAATTATTGCTCCCAATGGCAAAACAGATTGTTGAAAATAGTGAGCTTAAACTAAAAGACCTCGATGCGATTGCATTTGGTTGTGGGCCTGGCTCATTTACGGGCTTAAGAATCGCCGCTGGAGTTGCTCAAGGTTTAGCCTATGGTTTAGGTTGCTCAATTTTTCCGATTTCAAATTTGAAGGCAATGGCTTTGCAGCATTATAAGCAGAGCGGTGAGAAAAATGTGCTTGTTGCATTTGATGCGCGCATGAATGAAGTTTACTGGAGTGTTTGTCAGGTAAACATATCAGCTCAATTAGCTTCCGTTGAAACATTTGGCGGTGAGCATGTTAGTGCGCCTGAATCACTATTTTTACCTGATGAAATGGTTGCTTTGTCTCTTGCTGGTGTGGGGAGTGGGTTCGATTTCCTAGAGCGCTTTCCATTAGACGTTCAGCGGAGTATGAATAGTGTAGATGTTAATGCTCGGCCAAAAGCCGATGGAATCTGTGAGTTAGCATTGAGTGCCGTTCAGCAAGGTTTGACCGGTAAATTGGCCGATGCAATGCCTAGTTATATTAGGGATAAAGTAACATGGAAGAAGTTACCTGGGCGTGAATAAGTAAAAGTGGTTGTTATTTTGTAAGTTGGCGATTCACGAGGTGAATCCCAACAATATGGAACAGATCACTGTCATTGCGGTGTGCTGTTGGTCGGAATTTATGGCTTTAGTCTCTAAATAGCAATAAAACAATATGAATTTTGGCTAAAACAGCTATCTGAATGGCAAAGATGAGATTAGGCAAGGTTTTTAATTAATGGTTTAAGGATAATACTCATGACATGGTTTGAAGCCATTATGCTTGCTCTGGTGCAAGGTCTAACAGAATTTTTACCAATTTCCAGTTCTGCTCACCTAATTTTGCCGTCACAAGTTCTAGGGTGGAGTGACCAAGGTTTAGCGTTTGATGTTGCTGTGCATGTGGGGACGCTTCTGGCAATTGTGATTTATTTTCGACGTGAGGTATTTGATTTAAGCCAGGCCTGGTTAAACAGTGTGACAGGGCGTAAGCAATCACAAAATGGACGTCTAGCTTGGTTGATCGTGTTATCGACTATACCTGCTGGTTTGGCAGGCATTTTATTTAACGATTACATTAGTGAGAATTTACGTTCTACTGCTGTTATTGCGAGTACAACAATTATTTTCGGGCTCGTGCTTTTCTTGGCAGACAGACGAGGCTCTCGCTTGTTAACGATTGATAGTATGAATGTTAAGTCTGCAGTCATTATTGGCTTGAGTCAGGCTATTGCCTTGATACCGGGTACTTCTCGCTCCGGCATTACGATGACTGCTGCGCTCTTGTTAGGTTACTCTCGTGATGCGGCTGCAAGATATTCTTTTCTTCTCTCAATTCCCTTGATTGCCGCAGCTGGATTGCTCAAGGCAAAAGAGTTATTTGAAACGGGTTCTGAGGATGACTGGTTTTTAGTTATGCTAGGTACAGGTGTTGCTTTTCTGAGTGCATATATCTGTATTCATTGGTTTTTAACATTGCTAGAGAGAATTGGATTTACTCCTTTTGTAATTTATCGCCTATTGCTAGGTATTGTATTATTGGCACTCATTGTATTTTCTGGCTAGAATAGTAAAGATCGTATGACTCTATCGCCAAAAAAATAATATAGCTTAGGTTTCCACGCATGGATATTTCACATTCGCTTGTAAATTCTCGATTATCTTCGCCGTTTCAAACGAATCGGCAGTTGAGCCCAGAGTCTGCTGGACGAAAAGAAAGCCAAACCACTCGCCCCAGTGATGCAACGACAAACCAAAATATTGATAGTAGTACGATCAAGCGGCGTGCTGAGTTATTACAAGCAGAGCGTGTACAGCGTGTTAATTCACTTGCTTCTGCACCATTGAAAACTCAAAATGCAGTTAATAGTTATCAGCAGACCATCGAAGCTACTCAAAAGTTTGAGCAGGGTGAATTGGTCGGCATAGATTTATTTGTATGATACTTACTTTTGAAAACTGACCTTTCACCCATCTTGACTGTTTGTGCCGATGCTAAATTCCCGTCATGCGTCAGTCGCGCTAAATCATTTTCCAAAGAGCATGGATTGCCTCTTATTCTTGATGAGCAGGGTGACTTCGCTGAAGCGTTTTTTGGCAAGAAAAAACCTCCGCTTACGATTTCTGAAAACCTTAGTGCTTTACCTCCTTATATTTTGTATTACCAAAATAAAGGTGCTTCAATATTACAAACTGAAAAAGGCGCGCCAGGGCCTGTGACGGCCTCATTTTTAGGAGGTAAAACAGAGCATCGTCGGCAGTTTGGCGGTGGAAAGGGCCAGTTGATAGCGAAGGCTGTTGGTTTAAATCAAGGTGTTGTTCCAGAAGTATTAGACGCCAGTGCAGGTTTGGGGCGTGATGCCTTTGTATTGGCATCATTAGGTTGTAAGCTTACTATGTTGGAGCGTTCTCCGGTGATTGCTGAGTTGTTGTCATGTGCGTTGGAGGAAGCTCTAGGTACGGAAATTGATGAAATAATAACGAGAATGCAACTAATATCAGCTAATTCAAGCGAATGGCTTAGCTTGCAAAATAATGCTGTCGCTGACGTTATTTACCTTGATCCTATGTACCCTCATCGTGAGAAGTCCTCGCTGGTAAAAAAAGAAATGCGTTTATTTCAAACCCTTGTAGGTGAAGACTTGGATGATGCAGAATTATTGAGTGCCGCGCTCAAAAAAGCACGATACAGAGTGGTGGTTAAGCGGCCTAGAAAAGGTCTTACGATTAAAGGCTCTGCCCCAAGTTATCAATTGGCGGGAAAGAGTTGCCGTTATGATATTTATTCAATTAAGAGCTTGGCTGGTCTAAAAGGAAGATCTGAAGGCGTCATTTGAAGCTAAACACAGTACTGAAAGTCAAGCATAATGCTTGGCTTTCAGTTTTTAACGTTTATTTTAAGCTTCTAAAGACGTTACCTGAGTGATTGCTTGTCTGAGCTCTGAGTTTAAAACAAATTGAGCGTCATCGGAAACACGCTCAATTTGTTCACCGTATTCTAATTTGTCTTCAGAATTGGTCGTCACAACGTTTTTCTCCTGAAGTTTGTTAATAAAATTACGAAAGAGCGCTTTGTCAAAGAATTCCGGCGCATTTAAGCCAAACAAAATAGACATGCGTTCAGCCATTTGTGTACTTTGTTTTTCGAGTTGGCTAGCATCTAGTTGACCGGAGCCCTCCTGTATTAGAATGGCGACAGAGATATAGTAACGTTCAAGCGTTTGAATAATAAATCTAGACAGGATTGAAAGCTGTACAAATTGATCGCTACCAATCACGGGACGAACAATTGTGTCGCCTTCCTGAAGCAGTAATTTATTATCGATCAAAACATTTAGCCAGCCTTCAAAAATATCATCAATTTCATGGCTATCCCATTGCAGAAAAAGCTCTGATTTGATGTAAGGATATATATCTCTAAAAATAGCATGTACTTTTTGTTTTTCCATGTTGATATTGTTATGCAGTAAACAGGCTATTAACGAGGGGACCGCAAAGAAATGCAAAATGGTGTTGCGATTATAAGTTAATGATACTGCATTGCGGTCGGTAAGGTTGATGATGTCGCCCATAGGGTGATTCAAACGGTCAACAAGGCGCATTTCTTCTGCATACGCTATCCAGCTAGTACCGTCTCCTTCTGCAAAGGTCATAGTATTGCTATAGGGGATAGATTTGAGCATTGAAGAGAATGACGTCATTAAATTAGCCAGTACCTTTGCATCCATTGCATGACGTTCTGTTGATAGTAATACAAGCGAGGCCATATTTATGGGATTGATTGCCGCCGACGCATTAATACGAGTCGCAATCTCGATTGAAAGCTTATCAACGACTGTCGGAAACCATTCCGGTTTTTGGTTCTGCGTGCCTGTGTCTTTTTCCCAGTCAGGTTCGTGTTGACTTAAGTAGTCTTTTAGAAAAATAGGGTCGCCAAAGTTAACGCTAACCTTTCCGAAAGAGCGGCGTAAGTTCTTCAAAGATTTAAACAGGCCAAAAATAGACTCTTTCTTCTTCTCTTTCCCTCTGAGTTCACCTTGATATGAGCTACCTTCAAGTACTTTTTCATAGCCAAAAAATACCGGTACAAAAGCGATCGGCTTTTGCTGGTCTCTTAAATAGCTATTTAATGTCATAGCAATCATGCCTGCACGTGGTTGTAATGTTCTTCCTGTTCGGCTTCGTCCACCTTCAATAAAGTACTCAACGGAGTAACCGCGTTTAAATATGGTATGAATATATTCAGCAAAGATGGCAGCATATAAAGGATTATCTTTAAAGCTTCTACGCATAAAGAATGCACCACCACGACGTAAGATGGGGCCAACAATCGGTAAATTTAAATTAATCCCGGCAGCAATGTGGGGAACCATTATGCCTTCACCGAATAATAGGGAGGACAGTAGTAAATAATCAATATGGCTACGATGGCATGGTGTGTATATGACAGCATGGTCTTTCGTTGTTTCTCTAACGACATCTAAGTTGTGCGTGGTAATACCGTTATAGATTTTATTCCATAACTTACTAAGAATTTTTTCAAGAAAGATAATAGTGGAAATTTGCAGGTTTGAAGCGATCTCATCGCCATATTTTAAAGCTATGCGCTCAGCTTTATCTGGGCTAATATTTTCCTTTTTCGCATAGGCATCAATGCTCGATTTTATTTCAGGGCTGTTGATAATCGTTTGAACGAGGTTGTGTCGGTGCGAAAGGTTAGGGCCTAAAACAGTTTGCCGAACGCGACGAAAGTGAACGCGGAGTATTCGAGCAGCTTTACGTGCGCCTCGAGAGGCATCATTGTCGCTATCTTTAAAAATTTGTTGCAATGATACGGCTTGGTTAAATTGTACGTAGGTTCGTCGACCGTGTAATAAAATAATGAGTAGCTGTTTTAATGGGCCAGGAACCGACCAGCCTTCGGTTAATAAAAGTTTTAACCAGGATTTCTCTTTTTCAGGTGAGCGTCCCCAAAATAGTGATACCGGGATGACTTGAATATCTAGATCATCATCCTCTGAAATATCGTAAACCATTTGTTTTAAATCCTCGGTGACCGTTGGGGTTTGACGAGTTTTAAGCCAGCGGCCTTTACGTTCATATAAAAAGAAAAAAGAGCGATTTAATGATTTTTCTTTTAGGTTTAGTTTTGCGTGTGCTGAGGGGAGTCCTGAGCTGATACAAGCACTTTCAAGCACTAAACGAGCAGAAAGGGAGCTGTATTGAAGTACATAACACACAGGCTTATTAGGGTCTAAATTTAGTTCTTCTTGCTCCGCTCCTTTTATCTCCGTACGAACCCAGAGAAAAAGTATTTTTCTTAACAGTGCAGAAATGAATAAGCTTGGATTTAAAAAACGACTCATAGCAAAGATGTTCCGAGATAAAATATTAGTTTTATAGTTTAAGCTTTCATAAACAGCATGGCAAAAGCTGAAAGGCTATTGATTGTTCTAATCAATATGAGTGGCTGTTTTAATAGATATAAGTGGCTGTTTTAGTGAATCATAAGGTTCTTTATTTATGACCATGTGGAAAGGTTGGTGACTAAGTCTTGAAAAGGTGGTTAGGGCTCTTTATATTGCTTGGTTTAAAGCCTTTTGGCGCTTTGTTTTATTAATTTGTCACCATGAATAGAGTTAATCATGATTCAAGTCTCTAATTTATCCAAAAAATTTGATAGTTTTTGTGCCATTAATGATATTAGTTTTTCGGTACAGCCCGGTGAAATACTGGGATTTTTAGGTCCAAACGGTGCTGGTAAATCCACCACCATGAAAATATTGACGGGCTTTTTATCTCCAAGCGCAGGTGAAGTCTCTGTGATGGGGCACAATGTTTTACAAAACCCGATTGCAGCGCAACGTGAAATTGGCTATTTGCCTGAAGGTGCGCCTTCTTATGAAGATATGACTGTAATGGCTTCATTGCAGTTTATTGGTAAAGCGCGAGGTTTTTTTGGGGAGGAATTAAAACATCGCATTGATTCAGTGGTATCCAAGGTTGAACTTGAATCCGTTTTGTCTAAACGAGTAGAAACGCTATCAAAAGGGTTTCGTAGGCGTTTAGGTATTGCTCAAGCCTTGATCCATGACCCTAAAGTCTTGATTCTAGATGAACCGACTGATGGCTTGGACCCTAATCAAAAGCATCAGGTACGAGAGTTAATTCGAAACTTGTCTGAAGATAAAACTGTTATTGTATCGACCCATATTTTAGAGGAGGTTGCTGCTGTTTGTACGCGTGCGATGATCTTAGCCAAGGGGGAAATCGTTTTTGATGGCACGCCAAGTGAGTTGGCGGCTAAGTCAGATTTCCACAACGCAGTTACCATACGACTAGGTAAATATAGTGAAGTTGTGGTCGGCGCACTTAAAAAGATACCAGAGGTCGTGAAGGTAAGTGTGAGCAGTGATGAGCTAATCACTGTGTTTTCAAAAGATGGTCAGCCTGTTTTAGCTGAGGTGAATCAGGTGCTTCAACGCGGGGGATGTTTATTGGACGAGTTACATGTTGAAGTTGGACGTCTGGATGATGTATTCAGGAAAGTGACGTTAGAGACAAATCAAACGATCAATATAAAGCAGGAGCAAGCATAATGAGTGCGATGAAAGTTATTTTAAATCGAGAGCTTGCTAGCTATTTTTCTACACCTGTTGCTTATATTTTTATTGTTATTTTCTTGGTGTTAAGTGGTGTTTTTACCTTTTATTTAGGGCACTTTTTTGAACGTGCTCAAGCTGATCTATCTTCATTTTTCAATTTTATTCCTTGGTTATATCTTGTTTTGGTGCCTTCTGTGGCGATGCGACTATGGTCGGAAGAACGGCGAAGTGGCACGATTGAGCTGTTAATGACTTTACCTATCTCAACAGGCACTATCGTTGTAGCCAAGTTTCTTGCTGCTTGGTTATTTATTGGTCTGGCACTATTGCTTACCTTTCCTATTTGGATAAGTGTTAATTACTTAGGAGAACCAGACAATGGTGTGATTCTGGCTGGTTACATTGGTTCATGGCTGATGGCGGGTGGTTTTTTAGCGATCGGCTCCTGTCTATCAGCTGCAACTAAAAATCAAATTATCGCATTTATTCTAACTTTGGTTGTTTGCTTCTTAATGGTCGTAAGTGGCTTTCCCATTGTTCAAGATGTTTTATCTGGCTGGGCACCTCTTTGGTTGGTAGATGGTTTTGCAAATTTAAGTTTCTTAACGCACTTCGATGCTATTTCGCGTGGAGTGATTGATTTAAGAGATTTGGTTTATTTTCTTGTTTTAATCGGGGCTTGGTTATTTGCCACGGTTTTAGTTATTGATATGAAAAAAGCAGATTAGGAAGCAGCAAAAAATGAAATTGATAGCCTCTCCAAAAGTTTTGATCGGCGTTTTTTTGCTGATGTTCTTAACCATTATTATTAGTTCTAAGTATTTAGTCGGTGTTCGGCTGGACTTGAGTGAAAGCGGTTTGTATACACTCTCATCAGGTACCAAGAATATTTTGAAAGGACTGGATCAGCCAGTCACATTAAGTTTATATTTTTCAGAGAAAGCTTCTTCTCAACTTCCTGCATTACGAACCTATGCTCAACGCGTAGAGGAGTTATTAGAGGAGTATGTTGGTTTGTCGGGCGGTAAGATAACGTTTGTTCAAGTTGACCCTGCGCCTTTTTCAGAGTCTCAAGATGAAGCGGCTTTGGCTGGGTTGCAAGGGGTTCCTATTGGTGCTCAAGGTGATGAAATTTATTTTGGGCTAGTAGCTAAGAATGAAGCTGGAGCTCAGGATGTGATTGCATTTATGCAGCCTGATCGTGAAGCCTATTTGGAATATGAATTAACACGATTAATTTCTTCGTTGTCATCCAAAAAATTGCCGACGGTGGGTATCTATAGCGGTATTGAAATCAATGGCGGTTATGATTATATGACACGGCAGGCGCGACCTGCATGGTCCATTATGGAATACATTGAAGAAGGGTTTGATGTTGAATGGATCGAGGAAGATGCTACTGAAATTGGGAATGTAGATGTGCTGTTGTTAATCGCACCTCAAAACCTTTCAGAATCGTTACTATTTGCGATTGATCAATTTGTTTTAAGTGGCGGACGAACGCTTATTTTTGTTGACCCTCATGCAGAAACAATTGGGTCTCAAGGGCAAATGCCATCTATTCAGCGTACGGACCTAGCACGTTTATTACCAGGCTGGGGTATTGCGATGAGAGATGATGTGATTGTGACAGATTTTGCTAATTCTATGGTCGTTGGTGTAGGTGAGTCACGGAGTCCCGTTCGTCATATCGGTTTATTAAGCATGTCGCCTGAAGCACTGATTAGTGATGATATTGTGTTACACGGTTTAGAAAGCTTAAATTTATCTTCAGCAGGGATACTGGATAAAACAGAAGGAGGTACAACAGTTGTTACTCCTTTAATTTTGTCGAGTGATCAATCTCAGCCGCAAAATTCTAGTTTGCTTTTAACCTTAGATGACCCTCAAGAACTGCTGAATGAGTTTACACCAACAGGTGAGCGCTATACTTTAGCTGCACGTGTTTCAGGCTCCGCAACAACAGCTTTTCCGGAGGGAATTCAGATTGAAATTCCGCAAGCTGATGAAAAAATGGAAGGGACGGAAAATGAAAAGCCTGATGGGGCGGTCGATACTGATGAAGCTTCGGAGGATTTGGAATCTAAACCGCCGGTGTTTGAAGTGCTCAACCCGAAAATCATGATGACTGATAACATCCGTTTAATGGTGGTAGCCGATACAGATATTTTATCTGATCGCTTATGGGTACAGGTACAGAACTTCTTTGGTCAGCAAGTGGTTTCGCCTTGGGCTGATAATGGTAGCTTTTTAGTCAATGGCTTAGAAAATTTCTCAGGTCATCCAGACTTGATTGAAATTCGTAGCCAGGGGCGTTTTAAGCGGCCTTTTACAAAAGTAGAAACGCTACGCTTAAGAGCTGAAGAGCGTTTTCTTGAGCATCAGGAGTTACTAGAAGAAGAGCTGAAAGCTGCCGAAGCTAAAATGCTGGACTTGGAACGTTTACGTGGAGAGGGTGATGGTGCTTTGTTCTCTGCTGAGCAGGAGTTAGAATTAAAAAACTTTCAAACTGAAAAGCTAAAAATCCGTAAACAATTACGTGATGTGCAGCATCAGTTGGATCAAGATATTAATGCCTTGGGTACATCGCTTAAATTAATCAACATATTCTTGATTCCTTTGTGCATTTGCTTATTGGTTTTATTGGCCGCTATGCGTCGTCGGTTGGCTAAATAATATGGTAGATACGCCTTCTATTCTGGTAATTGATTCAGGGGTAGGAGGCTTGAGTGTTTGTCAGTCTATATTGGCAGCTGGCAGTCCTTTGCAAGTGATATATTTTGCAGACGATGCCTTTGCGCCATATGGTCTTTTGGATGAGAAGGCTTTGGAGGAGCGTTTAGAAAAAATTGTATCTTCAATGCTTGCGATACATCAACCTCAGTTAGTCGTTTTAGCCTGTAATACTGTGAGTACTTTGTTATTGCCACAACTAAGGGCGCAGTTTGATGTGCCTTTTGTGGGGGTAGTGCCTGCAATTAAGCCAGCCGCCAAACACTCAATAACAAACCGAATAGGCTTGCTTGCGACACCCGCAACCGTTAAACGGGCCTATACTGATGATTTGATTAACGATTATGCGGGTAACTGCGAAGTGATTCGGGTAGGCTCGAATGAACTAGTTCTACAAGCAGAAGCGTTATTGGCGGGCGAAAATATATCTTTAGATGTCATTGAGTTGATATTAAAACCCTTTCTATCTGATGATGTATCGCCTAGTGTGGATACCATCGTGCTAGGCTGTACTCACTTTCCACTATTGAAAAGTCATCTTCATACCGTTTTACCTGATGTCTCTTGGGTGGATTCTGGAGCCGCAATTGCCAAGCGAGTACATAGTTTGTTGAATGGAAAAAACCTAAGAAATCATGATTTAGTGCCGAATAGCTCGGATTTAATTGAACACCAAATCTATTTCTCAAAATCATTACCAAGCGGTGCTATTTTCAAGGCAGCATTAGTTAAATTAGGTTTTATAGTGAGTGAGTTGCATTTGCTAGACGTTAAATAATTGAGGGTTATTCCTGAAAGTGCATGCGATGTATGTTGCTATAGTGCAGCTAGCTATATACCAACACTATTTAATATCAAAAATGTCCAAGAAAAAATGTGACAAACCACGAAACAGCAACCATATTAATAGCATGCCACGAATATGAAGGCAGCCACTTACTTCGTAGGCCTGAGTGGTAGCTATTTAGTTGTTATATATAAAATTAATAAGAAGTATAAATATGGACGCTAAAATATCTAGAGAATATATTCGTCACCCTTCTAGGATACCTCTGGTGATTGTTCCTCAAGGTACGCGTGAACAGCTCAGCTTAAAGCTCAATAATGTGAGTGCAGGCGGTTTAGCCTTTGATTCACCAATTGAATTTCATGTGGACGCTGTCGTTAAAATTAAAATGCCTTCTATCAAACCCGTCTTTAAAGTTGATGCGGTGGTTCAATGGTGTCGAGAGCTTAAAGGTTGTTTTGAAATGGGGGTGCAATTTTTAGACCCTGAAGATGCTTTCAAGGTCAGAATGATCGAGCAGATTTGCCATATTTCAGAATATCGAAAAGAAGCTCAAAAAGTGACAGGGAAAAGAATGGCCTGGAATAAGGCCTCGATGGAATGGATTGAAAAAAATGGTGGAAGTTTTCCGTCTTAATTCTAAATGCTACCTATCAGTCTCGTCATTCCCGTGTACCATTGGTCTGGCACCTTTGCACTTAGTTCAGGAGAAAAAAGTGGGTTCCCGACTAAAACAACTCGGGAATGACGGCGGTGGGTCGTTATGGAAATGAAGATTAGTGATGCTAAGTATAACGCCAAATCCCTGTCATGCAGTTGTGATCTTCGGCCACCATCCATTGTTTAATGATCTTGTGGTTCATTGATTTCAATCAATACACCATCACAGCTCTTAGGGTGAATGAAAATCACCTTACAATTATGCGCACCAAGTGTGGGAGCATCAGACAAGAATTCATAACCCTTAGCTTTTAAGCGTGCAATATCTTCCTCAATATTATCACTTCGAAAACATAAGTGATGAATTCCGCCACCCTTCTTATCAAGATATTTTTGAACAGGGCCTTCACCATTAAGAGGGTGAACCAGCTCAATACTCGTTTCAGAAATTGGGAAAAATGCAGCGCTGGTTTTTGCGCTTTCAACATCTTCTCTGGCTTTTAAATTCAGCCCAAAATCTTCAGCAAAACGTTCAATAGCGGCATCAAGATCAGGAACAGCAATGGCAATATGGTCTAGAGCAATAATCATAAATATATCCTTTGAGTGCTAAGTCTAAGCACCCTATAGGTATTAATAAATGAACCTATAAGGTCTTTTTCTATGCACCACCTTGGTAGTGAAACTTAATTTAAAGTCTTTTATCTAAAAAAAGTGTCGTGACACTCTCTTGTTCTGATTTAATTTCTTCAGGTGAAACGGTCTCTACTTTCTCATCCGGCACAATTTTAAATAAGGGTTGTCCCTTCTTAATAATCTCACCATCTTTTTCAACTTGAATCTTAGCAATGGTGCCTGCAAAAGGGGCGTTTACTTTGTTGAACATCTTCATGACTTCAACAATATATAAAGTTTGGCCTGCTTCAAAGTGATCGCCCTCTTTAACAAAGGGTGGCATTCCAGGTGCTTCGCAAGAATAAAACATACCGCCTGAACTGGCTAATATTTCATCACTTTTAGCGCGAGGTGGTGGTACAAGAATTTTTGCCATCTGACTTTGTAGCGTTTCATCGACCAACTTTTCGGGAATGAAAATACTTAAATCATCATTTACGCTTAAGTCATAAAAGCCTGTTTCTGCTGCAACATGAGGTAGGATAGCTAAAATCTCACAGCCTGCTTGATAAGCTAGGTGTGCTTCTTGTGTTGCTTGCCAAAGCTCTTTATCAAAACTTTTGGGTGCAGCGCTCTTTTGGAGTTGAGTATTTATGTCTTCAAAGCTATTTGTGTTAAGTCGGTTTTCAAGTTCACTATAGAAGTTTAAAGCACTGTTCAGTACTTCAGCGTCATGATCCCAAATCATACTGGAGGCTGCGTTATCTTTTTGAAAGTCCATGTTCAAATAATGGTAAGTATCTGCCAGTACCTGTATCGGGTTTTTAAGCCAAGTTATCTTATCTTTGTTTTTTCCGTTAGCGGTAATGTTGAAATTAGCCTGGTTCAAGCTTAACCAGCCTGCAAGTATATGTGGTTCAGAGAATAAATGTTCGATAGGACGAACTAACATTATCTGCTTTCGAGTCAGTACCGTCTTCATTGCTATTCGGTTGTCTTGATCAATGATCGAGTCTAATATTTTTTGACAGATGTTTTGGTAAGCATAGCTTATATCTAATTTATTGGTTTGCTGCTTTAGCAAGCCAACGGCACTAATATAAGGGACGATGAACCGAGTTGTTGGGCGGGCATTAATGTTGTTACCAATAAACCAGTTGACCAGACCGTAATGAAATTCAAGGTTGGTGGCGAGATCTTTTCCTTGAATTTTTGTGGTTCGTAAAACTTCAGCGAGTCGTTCAAAACTACTTAAGCGGTTTTCACCAACGGTTAGTAGCAGAGCGATGTTACTGTCATAAGCACCTGCTAAGTGATAGGCCATAAATACATCGGTATCAGGGTTGTGTAAGCTTATGCCTTGGTCATCCCTAATTTCATGCTGTGTTGCGTCTGACCAGTTTTCAATCAAACCGCCCGCATGGGGTGCTAAAGCTTGGTTAGTAGCATTAAGGCGTGCTTCAACTGATGCATTGTTACGGATTAGACGCTCGGGCTTAGGTAAACGAGGGCCATGCGCAGCTAAAAGCACCATTGCTTCAACTAAAGAGTCGACCTGGAATGACTCGTTTTTATTTTTAGGGTTCACAAATTTTAAGCGATAGCACAATTCAGTGACACGGTGCTCAACCTGAATTCGCGTATTCATTTCCATAAAGAAATGCTTGTCACGATCAACAATACATTCAAAAGTAGACACGTTATCTAGACCCACGGCTTCGCCAAAACGCTCCGCTTCGGTTTCCATTGCTTCAAGGGTTTTTATATCTTGGCTAAGTGCGGCTGTTTCTTTATCGCGGCCACCTTTTATTGACTGGGTGAGCGCATATTGTAGGTCTTCTGCGGTTACAGAGACTTCAAGTAGCTTTTGCTCGTGCATTTGTAATGAGCAGTCTCTGCCGCCAAGCGATAAGCTCCATGCGCCATTACCTAGTACCTGAATTTCCTGATGGCGCGTAGTTTCAATATTCAGCTCGATGAGAATATTCTTATTGTCACCTTTACCTGTTGCTTTCACTTCATTAAGGATTTCTAGCACCAGTGAAGGAGCATGGTCTGCTGCTTGCTGTAATCGTTCTTCAGCACTGCCTTGGTAGGTGCTTGGGCTAGGAAGAATTCGTTGGCCTTTACCGCCACCGCCGCCGATGCATTTTAATCGGATGCGGTTTTCAGGGTATTGATGCCCAATTTCAATTACTTGTTCACGAATGGTTTCTTGTAGGGCTTCAAGAGGAAAAAGGTCAATCCCTTTTTTGTAGCTAGCAGTCAGTACTACATCTGCTTTGTCAGCGACGGTGGGGGATGAATCAAAACGAATTTGGTCAATGGTTAATTGAGTCTCTTTAACGAGTTTAAGTAGTGATGCTTCATCAGGGTACTGTTTTAGCAGGGTAAGCGCTGTCGCATTATTAATACCTGGTGTAACGCTTACACCCACTTGTAATGCAGTACGCTTTGCTTCGTCTTTTAGGCCAGCATCATGAACTGTTCGAGCACAAGGGCCGATGAAGTTTAAGCCTGCCTCTTCCATGGCGCTCACCATGTTTTCGTCTTCGGCCATAAAACCATAGCCAGCAAAAATGGCATTGTAGTCATTTTCATGGGCGATTCGAATGATTTGCAGAATACGTTCCTTGCGTTCTTCGTTATCAGCACCTGTATAATCTGGAACACGGTGAACGTGTTCAGGTTTGTTAAGTTGTCGGAGTTCAGGAGCTAATGCGTTTTGGTATACAATACTGTCTTTTTCAGAGAGTAAAATACCATAGTGTGAAATGCCCATTTCTTCAAACACATCAATTGCTTCTTTTCTGATGGGGCCGCGACAAATAATTAAAGGACGAAGGTGGGTGCAATCAAAACTGCTAGTCCATTCGCTAGTAGAATTGCCTAAACGCCGGTTTTGATGTGTCAAAGAGTTGTTTAAATAGTGCTCATTGCTCATATCATAGTTCTCCTTAGTAGAATTCTCTTTGAACACTTTGGAATGGTTCCGGTGTGTAGTTTCTTAGGTGGAAAGCCATATTTTTACATAGAACTTTTCGTAAATCTTTTGGCATAACGATTTGAGAAATAGAGCCTAAGCTCAAAGCTTCGTTAGGATTCATTAATTCTTCTTCATAGCGTTTTGCTAGTAATGCTTCTTGTTCGATTGCCCACGCTTCCGATTGTTCTTTGTTTTTAACGGCAAGACGAATGGCGGAGAGCTCTTTTTTGTAAACAAATTCAACGCCAGCAGGGCCCATTACCGCAGCCCGTGTTGAGGGTAGAGCGATTACAAAATCAGCGCCTGTTGGGTAACAGTTATAAGAGGCATAAGCACCGCCAAAAGCGTTACGTATAATCACAAGAAAACGAGGTGTTCTTAAGTCGATAATGGCATCTAACATGGCTCGGCCGGCTTGGACAATACCTTGCTCTTCCTGATCTTTACCAGGCAAAAAGCCTGTCGTATCCTCCATAAAAATTACGGGAATATTGTAAAGATTGCAGAACCGAATGAATCGTGCATTTTTATAAGCGGCAGCAATATCAATTTGACCAGAAGCAACTGCGCTGTTATTAGCGATGAAGCCAACTACATTGCCACCCATTCTACCCAAGGCTGTCACGGTATTACGTGCGCGCTCCTGCTGAATTTCAGTAAAGTCACCATGGTCACATAGTTGTTGGATCATGATGGTTACGTCGATAGGGGTATTAAAGCCGGTAAGGCTGTTAAAGGCTTTTTTCAGTAAAATATCTATATCCCAAGTCTTGCGATCTACAGGATCAGAGGTTGCTTGGAACGGTGCCAGCTCGCTGTTGTTGTTTGGGAGATAATTAAGTAACTGTTTTACTTTTTTAAGTGCGCTTACTTCATCTTTAACTACGAAGTCAGTCACGCCACTTTGGCTATGGACACTTGGACCTCCAAGTTCATCAGGCGTTACGTCTTCCCCAAGTACACTTTTAACAACTCCAGCGCCAGTTAGGCCAAAGAAAGTATCATTGGGCTGGATTAGAAAGCTACCTTGGCGGGGAAGATAAGAGCCTCCACCCGCATTAAAACCGAACATGCACATGATGCTGGGTACCACGCCACTTATTTTTCGAAGTGCTGTAAAGGCTTCTGCGTAACCTTCCAAGCCACCAACGCCGGCCGGAACATAAGCGCCAGCACTATCGTTCAACCCAACTAAAGGGATACGGCGTTTACCAGCGAGTTCAAATAAACGTGCTAGTTTTTTGCCATTAGTAGCGTCCATAGAGCCTGCACGAACCGTAAAATCATGCCCGTATAGCGCAACATCTCGACCATTAATTTGCACTATAGCGGTGACTAATGAGGCTCCGTCTAAATTTTTTCCCCAATTTTGAAACAAAACAGTTGGGTCTTCATCGCATAAAACTGAAATTCTCTCCCAGATAGTCATCCGGTTTTTACTATGTTGGCGAGTGATCGCGTTCACGCCTGCTGCCTTTTTCGGGCGTTGGATTAAGTCATACCCTTTTTTAAGCGTATCCTCGTAAAGACCAGGTTGGTATGTCGCTTGTCCTGGAATGCTGAATTCAACTTCCTTTTGTTTATCGAAAGGGTTGTTTAAGGAGGCTTTCAGATTTTTGTTTGTTGTCATAAGATCCGCTCGGTCTGTCTTCATTACAAGGGTGTTTTTTAACCTGTCTCAGTACTGAGGCTTGAAACTGCGTGCATAATATAAGTTAATGTCTAGTAAGTGAAATCTGAAAAAATAAGGTGGAGAGCATTTTTTGTAGTTAAGTTATTGAATTTTAATAATATAACTTAGATTTTGTTGGTGATGGTGTACAAAAAAAGTTATGGGTGGTGGACAAAAACGCTCATTGTGGGGCGTTCTGTGTTGAATGTCTGAGGGTTCTATACGTGTGAGGGGTAAGTCCAGTCCATTGCTTATAGGCGCGAGAGAAAGCTCTAGGTTCGCTATAACCTAGCTGGCTTGATATTTGAGCGATCGTAATATGCCTAATTGCTAACAAGTTATTGGCTAAATTATGGCGAAGATTATCTTTAATTTGTTGGTAGCTGATACCTTCCAGGCTTAATTTTCTTCTGAGGGTTTGTTCACTCATATTGAGCTGTTTAGAAATTTCGTGGCTACTAGGAATGTTCAACTTATCACTTTCAATAAAATTCTTAGGCTCCAGTAATTGGTGTATTTGGGCTGATAAGCTTGTATCTTCACCTGGAATCGTTAATAAATCGATAGGCGCACGATTTAAGAAGACTTCTAGATCTCTCTGTGTCTTGATCAAGGGCTCTTGTAAATATTGTCGATGAAAAACCAGGCGGTTATATTTGCTGTTGAGGCGAGTAGGGCAGCGAAATAATAGTTCGAATTCTTGCTTATCTATAGGTGTGTAATTTATATAGGTGGCGATTAGTTTAATTGGCTTGCCAATATACCAGCTAGCAAAGCGGTGCCAGATAACAAGCCAATATTCTATATAAAAGTGTTCAAAATCTAGTTGGGGCTTACGTTGTTTTGTGGTGAGGTAAACGTGGTTGCCTTCAACCTCCAATGACATGTGTAATTCATTGGTGATTTGGTTGTAAAAACGAATCCCTTTTTGAAATAATTCTTCAAGCGTTTTGCTGTTACTCACCCAATCAGCCATTAAGGCAAATGTGCCTACTTTAACTGGCGTTTCGCAAAAACCCATAAACTCATCATTAAGTGCCGTTGTAATGCCGCTATAAAGTCTGGCAACTAAATCAACATGAAAGCGACTTTGTGGATTTTTTAATAAGTTCTCTGAAATTCGAGCATGACGAAGTAGTTCTGATGTCTTAATGCCGCGTGCTCTAGCTCCACCAAGAGCGCTAAGGATATAGTGTGTGCCGATGGTGGCCATCTCAAAAGTGTCTCTGTTGTGTTGTCTGTTGACGGGATCTGCGGGCTTATAAAAGGTAGTGTATCAATATGGGAAAATGAAATGCTCGCAATTACTTCAAATTAGAGTCGGCCATCAACTGTGTTTTTATCAAATAGGTATTTTACATCAAAAATAACGTGATCAGTCTTACAAAGTGCCTTTATAGTATTAATTCCCATTTCCTTTATCTGGTCGTGCGCGACACAAATAATAGCGGCATCATAATGATTTTGTTTGGGTTCGTTTACAAGTGTTAAACCATAAGCTTGTTTTACTTCTTCTGCGTCAGCCCAAGGATCGTAAACATCAATGTTGGTGTGAAAGCCCGCTAGGTCTTCTATTACATCGGTAACTTTTGTATTTCTGATGTCTGGGCAGTTTTCTTTGAAAGTAAGGCCTAACACTAAAATATTGGAGTCAACCATCTGAATTTTCTTCTGGGTCATTAAGCGAAGTACTCGCTCCGCTATATGGCTCGACATGCCATCGTTGATGCGTCGTCCAGAAAGAATGATTTCAGGATGGTAGCCCAAAGATTGTGCCTTGTAGGTTAAATAATAGGGGTCTACACCAATACAGTGTCCACCAACCAAACCTGGGCGGAATGGTAAAAAGTTCCATTTGGTGCCTGCTGCTTCCAATACTTCTAAAGTGTCAATTCCCATTCTGTCAAAGATCAAAGATAACTCATTCACAAGTGCGATGTTTACATCGCGTTGAGTGTTTTCTATAACTTTCGCGGCTTCTGCAACTTTAATAGAGCTTGCTTTATGAGTTCCTGCGGTAATAATACTTTTGTAAAGGTTATCAACAAATTCGGCTGCTTCAGGGGTGGAGCCAGATGTTACTTTTAATATGTTGGTTATGCGGTGCTCTTTATCGCCTGGATTGATGCGTTCAGGGCTATAACCAGCAAAAAAATCAACATTAAGTTTTAGGCCTGACTCTTTCTCAATCAGTGGGATGCAGTCTTCTTCAGTCGCACCAGGGTATACGGTTGATTCATAAATGACATAATCACCTTTTTGTACAACTTTACCCAGCATTCTACTTGCTTTAATTAATGGGCTTAAATTTGGTGTTTTATATTTATGTATGGGGGTTGGGACGGTGATTATGTAAACGTTTGCGTCTTTGATATCAGAAAGTTGAGTTGTAAAACTGAGCAGCTTAGATTTGGTTAGTTCTTCAGGAGAGCACTCTAAAGTGCTATCAATGCCATTTTGCAACTCATTAATACGACCTTCTTTAATATCAAAGCCAATCGTTGGGAAGTGCTTACCGAATTCAACGGCTAAAGGCAGGCCAACGTATCCCTGTCCAATGATGCAAATTTGAGTGTGTTTATTCATTTTAATCTTGAGTTTTAAGTGTAAATTGTAAAAAAGACACGACGAACTGTACAAATAGTCTTAAAAAAGACGCAATAGTATTGCATAATATCGCGGCTAATTCTTAGGATGTCTAGAGAATTCTTCAAGAATAGTAAAGGACGACGCAGACAATTGATATAACTAGTCTATTATTTACATAGATAACTTAATAGAGTGTTTGCTGAAAATTATTCAAACCTTTCCAACCAAGGTAATCAATACGTGGCTCATGTTCGAGTTTTAAATCACTATTTGCATAGTAAGTTTTTATTTTTAGCGAGTGTAGAGTTTTGTTTGTTGATGCTAGCTGTTGTGGCTGGCGTTGAGTTAAGAAACATGATGCCCGACTCCCATGTTATTTTGCTTTCACCAACATTGCAGTTATTTGCTTTTGCCGTGGTGATGAGCTGTTGTTCCCTTGCTATGGGGGTGTATACCAGCGTCTTTAGAGAGGGACTGTCTGGAATGATTTTAAGAACAATCGTTAGTTACTTCTTTTTGGGTACAGCTATTCTAACTGTGATTTATTTTATCTTTCCCGTTTTTTACTTAGGGCGTGGGGTTCTGGTTTTTGCAATTTTATTCTCTTTGGTTTTTGTGCTGATTATAAGGGTGCTGTTTTTTAAAGCGGTTGATCTAGCCCAATTAACGCGTAAAGTAGTGATTTTAGGTTCGGGTAAAACTGCGCAGGCGATTATTGGACGAATTACACCTAAGCATAATCAATTTGGATTTGAATTATATAGTTGTATCCCTTGTGGGCACGGTGAAGTTGAAGTAGATCAAAAGCTAGTGCACGATATACCAGCTGATTGGCGTGCTTATGTGAACGAGCATAATATTAGTGAAATTGTAGTTGCACCGGATGAACGCCGAAGTAGTGAGGGGGGAGAGCTGCCGATCGATGCATTGCTCGATTGCAAACTGAGTGGTACAAGAGTCACAGATCCGCTTACCTTTTTTGAGAGAGAGCTATTGCGTGTTGAAGTGTCAATGCTTCGCCCTAGTTGGGCATTGTTTTCTGATGGTTTCGTTTATTCCCAGTTGCGAGACGTCACAAAGCGGATGTTTGATTTGACTGTGGCATCACTTATTTTCTTTTTTATGTGGCCGTTTATGCTATTAACGGCGATAGCGGTTCGTTTAGAAAGTGCGGGGCCTGCTTTGTATAAGCAAATTCGAATTGGTTTTAATGGCCAAGAGTTCCCAATTTACAAGTTTCGCAGTATGTCGCAGGACGCTGAAAAAGATGGGAAAGCCGTTTGGGCACAAAAAAATGATGCGAGAGTGACGCGTGTCGGGGCATTTATTCGGAATACTCGTCTTGATGAACTGCCTCAGTTGTATAATGTTTTTGTTGGCGATATGAGCTTTATTGGGCCTCGCCCAGAACGTCCTCAGTTTGTTGCTGAGTTAAAAGATAAAATTCCTTTTTATGACGCTCGGCATAGGGTAAAACCTGGGCTAATGGGGTGGGCTCAGCTTAAGTATCCTTACGGTGCGTCGGTTGATGATGCGCGTAATAAGCTAAAATATGACTTGTATTATGTGAAAAATCATAGCTTTTTTATAGACGTGTTGATTGTCATTCAAACGGTTGAAGTTGTATTGCTGGGGAAGGGGGTGCATTGAGTTGATGTCCATAAAATACTGTTAGAGTCGCGTGTTTAAATAACAGGTTTTGACTTGATACACATCGGAATAACGAATCAGATAAAAAAGATGACTGTCGCGCAAAGACGTTCAAATTATAGGGACTGGGGTAAAATTATGAAATTGAAATTATTATTTGGAATGGTTGCTGTTTTAGGATTATTAGCTTGTTCTACTAAAAATGTTGTATTAGAGCAGCCTGTCGAAACAAGTGTGGGTATAGTAGAGGAATATCTTTTAGGTATAGGTGATGTAGTGCAGGTAAATGTTTGGCGGAACAATGACCTGTCAGTTTCGGTTATTGTTCGTCCGGATGGGAAAATTTCAGTGCCTTTAGCGGGTGATATTAAGGTTGATGGTAAATCAGCTCAGGCGTTATCTAGTGAAATCGAAGAGAGGTTAAGCAGTTATATTCGTAACGCTAAAGTAACCGTTATTGTAACAAGTCCGACGAGTGCTGAATATATACACCGTATTCGTGTTACGGGGGCCGTAGCTGCGCAACGCTCTATACCTTATCGAAAAGGAATTACTGTGCTAGATGTAATACTTGAAGCGGGTGGTGTATCGGCATTTGCTAATGCGGATGAATCCAAACTATATCGACAAACAGAAGACGGTGCGAAAGTTTACCCTATCTTTTTAAATGACATACTTGAAAAAGGGATTTTAGATTCAAACTATACTTTGTTTCCACAAGATATTATTACTGTTCCTGAAAGAGGTTTTTAAGCATCTATGAATTTTTCGATTTTAATTCAGTATCTGGATGTTATTTTTAGGGAAATGTGGCAGCGAAAGTTTTGGTGTTTGCTGGGTTTTACTGTGGTTAGTTTTACTATACTAACGGTGGGTATGTTTTGGTCATCAAAGTTTGAGGCATCGGCAACTATTTTTGCGGATAACCAAAATATCTTAAAGCCCTTATTAAGTAATCAAGCCGCCCAATCAAAAGTGCAGAACCAAGCCAAGGTAGTTCGAGAAATGATGCATACGCCCCGCATTCTTAAGAAAGTGGTAGAGCGTGTTTATGGTATGGATAGCTTTGAAAGCGCCGATGCTTTAGGGCAAAAAATAAATAGGCTGCGGTCTAAGGTGAAAGTAAAAGGGCTTGGTTCAAGTTATATTAAAGTGAGCTATTCTGGCAAAACCTCGGAAGATGCCTATCATGTCATAAATGGTGTGGTTGATGTGTTTATCAAGCTTAGTGCTGATGAGCAGCGCTCGGAAAGCCGCGAAGCCTTTCTTTTTATTGATAACCAGGTTAAGCAATACAAAGATCAGTTAGTATTAGCTGAAGAAAAATTGAAAGATTTTAGAGCGTTTAATTTCGATGGTGGTGAGAGGAATGTTGATGCAAGTATCAGTCGTTTAAGAACGCAGATCGAAGATCTAAAAATAAGTCTTGATGAAGATCGATCCACAGTTGGTGTCCTAAAAAAACAGCTTGGGAGCGAGTCAGAGTATACTTCTAATAAGTTTACCAGCGATGTTTATGGGGAGCGTTTGGCGGTATTGGAGGCTCAAAAAAACACTTTACTGATGACCTATACCCAAGATTATCCAGATGTGGTTAGTCTTACATACCAGATTGCGGATATTAAACAAGACATTAAAAGTGCGGTTGAAAACAAAGCCGCTTTAAAAAATAAACCGATGACTCGGTCAACAGATGAAAATTCGATTTTGAATCCTTTATATCAAGAGCTCAGAAGTCGTTTATCTCAGGTTCAAACAGATATTAAGGCAAAAGAAAAAAGGTTAGTTGCCTTTAAGAGTTTAAAAAATGAAGAGTACGAGCGTAGAAAGCGGATTGCTGAGCGGGGAGCTGAAGAATCTGAGTTAACGCGTGACTACAATGTAACCAAACGAATATATGAAGATATGCTTGAAAGAAAAGAAAGGGCTCGTCTTTCAATGACGCTAAATATAGAAGGGCAAGGTGTAACATATCGTATTCAAGAGCCTGCATTACCTCCTTTAAATCCAGTTGGTTTACGTTTTTTACATTTTGTGATGATAGGGCCTTTTGTTGGTTTATTTGCAGTTATAGGTTTAATTGTTTTATTTGTATTATTAGATCAGCGAATACGTATTCCATCGCTCTTAGCTGGCGTGGGTGCTGAGACCTTGGTGGTTATACCTCATGTAAAGACACCGTTTACAAAAAGGGTGGTGCGTGGAGATATGGTTATATGTTTTTTCTTGGGTTGTATGATTATGGTTGCCTATGTTTGTCTGGCGTATGCCTCAAAAATAGGGCTGATTTAAATGAATAAATCTGGTGAAGTAAAAGCGCTCTATATGTCGAATAATCCTGAAACTCGAAAGCCTGATGAGCTGACGAATGGTCGTACTGAAATAGCTCGAATGGGGGAGGTTGATCAATTCTCTGTTGAAGAACTTGATCGGCTTAAAATTATTAGTGGTAGTATGCAAAACTCTAAAATATTAAATATTTTTAGAGAATTAAGAACACAGTTGTTGAAAACAAATAAAAAGAATAATTTTGTTTGTATGGTGACTTCAATTACGCATGGCGGTGGTGCAAGTTATGTTGCAGGTAATTTAGCCGCAGTGTTTGCTTTAGATAAGGCAAAAACCAGTATGCTGATTGACGCAAACTTATATGCACCCAGCATGGAAAAGCTTATTATCGGAGGGGCTAAGTCTGGAATTACTGATTACTTAAGTGACCCCAGCCTAGATATTAAGGATATTGTATATGCCACAGGAATTCCTCGTTTGCGCGTGATTCCAATAGGTGATAATGGTGAGGGTGCAGCAGAGTATTTTTCATCTGATAAAATGCTTTATTTTATTAATGAGATTAGAACGCGTTACACTGACCGATATGTGTTTATTGATGCGCCGCCTGTAACTGAATCATCAGAAGCGCGAATATTGGCTGAAATTGCTGACCTTGTTATTGTTGTCGTTCCTCATGGGCGTGCAACGCGTGAACAGATAGAGGCTGCTATACAGATTGTCGGCAAAGAAAAAATCTCTGGTCTTGTTTATAATAATTAATATTATTCGATATAGATGACTGGCATAAATGAAGATAACAATGATGAAAGTATATAATATTTCAGTTTATTATGGTGGTCTAGCTAGTTTATTTTTGCTTGCTTCAACAGCAAATAGCTTTGAACTTACCGCTAATCTGTATGTCAGTGCTGACTATAGCAATAACGTCTCGCTTGATTCGACCTCGACTGATGATGATATAACGCAAACGCTTGGTTTGAATGTTCTCCTTAAAGAGACGCGTAAGCGCTTTAATGCCGATGCTAGTTTTAACTTGGAAGAGGAACATTACTACAATAACACCTTTTCAAACCAAACATCTCTAACAACAGGGTTTGGCATCTTTAATTTTGATATTATTGAAAAGTTTCTTGACTGGCGAACCTCTTTTACACGTACAGAAGTGTTAAAAAACTCTTCTGACAGCGATACTCCAGATAACCGAGAGCAGCGCAATATTTTTCGTACAGGCCCTTCGATTAACTATCGAATAAGTCGAGAGTCAGCACTTAGTGCATCAACTAACTACACGTTGGTTGAAAACTCAGATGAAGAAGCTTCGGATACCAAGCGTTTAAATAGCAAGCTTAGCTATAATTACGCATTGAATAGTATTACAACTTTAAGTCTAAGTAGTCAGTATGATGAAATATTGGATGGAGATGGTAGCGAAGAGCTAAAAAAAACTAACTTCAACTTAGGTATACGTAGAATATTACCTCTAGGTGAGTTGAATTTTAACTACGGGCGAACTCAAACCCACTCTGATGGCTCGGATTCGGTGGAAGGCAACTTCTTTGATATCAACTTCTCACGAAAACAACTGCTTTGGCATGATCTTTCATTGCAATACCTGCAAGATATATCAGATACCTCAATCGGCTTTGAGGGTGATGAGCAAAATGCAGAGACGCCAAATGAACCAAATATTAATAGTGAAGAAGGTGTTACTCGCTTAGATGTTATTACAAGAAAGCGTCTTAACCTGACAGCTAGTCGAGTGTTTGGGGGCTATCAGTATGCTGTCACGGGCTTTTGGGAGTATGAAACTTATAAAGAGCTTAATAATGATGAAAGATCTCGTGGTATGAGTTTAAGTCTTGGTCACAATGTATCGCAATATTTAAGTGTAGGAGCAGAATATACCTTCTCGCTTAATGACTTTGTCGATCAGCCTTTAATAGGTAAGGATAAAACCAGTACATATCTTTTAAATAGCCAGTACAATTTAAGTGAGAATTTAAACTTAAGTGCGCATGTGCAATATGCTGCGAAATCAAACTCTCACAATCAAGCGCGAGAATACGAAGAATTTTCAACAGCAATGAGTATTAACTGGAAATTGCTCTAACCGTTAAGTTCTATTCTGTCTGCCCAATAATCTTTTTAATACGATATTCTTTCAAATCCTTTGAGTGCGTGAAAATGACAGTCTCACCGACTAATCCAATCGCAATGAGTTGGCAGCCAAGCACTAGGAAGAGAGAGAATAGGACTAGGGCGGGCCTGTCCGACATACCAATATCGAGTACTAACTTTTCGAAAGCTAAATAAAACAAGCCAATAAGGCTCACAATTATAGAGCTACTGCCGATTAGTCCGAAAAAGCGCAGCGGTTTTTTATTAAACTTAGTTAGAAATATAATCGTAAGCAGGTCTAATAAACGACGTAAGTAAACACCAGGGCTATAAAAACGTTTGTGCGAATCTTCGCCAGCTTGAGTAAGCTCAATTTCAGTAGAATGATAGCCGATTTGATAAGAAAGCAAAGGTAAAAAGCGCCACTGGTCACCATACATAAACACTTCTTTAAGTACTTCTGCTTTTATAAGGCGAACACCGCAACCAATATCATCGTATTTTTGGCCAGAAAGCTTTTGAAGGGCCTTATTAAAAATACGTGTTTGGTATTGATTGCTTCTACTATCTAGTCTTGGCCAGCGTTTAGCGAGGGCGATGTCAAAGTCACCAATCTGTTCAAACAGCTTGCTTAGCTCATCTGTTTTAACTTGCTTATAGGGGGGGAGTGTTAGAATATAGTCACCTGTGGCGTGACTGAAGCCTGCTTGAATAGCGGTTGCTTCGCCATAGTCACGGTTTAGTATAATCAACTTCATATCACTATTTTGAGCTTGAATTTCTTTTAATTCAGTCGTTAATTCAGCGCGTTCAGCGCTCACAACATAAATATATTCAACCTCATCGCTTAGTTGGTCACAATAAGTTTTGTATTCTGCGAATAAGCTTCCAGTTTCTTCTGTACGTTCGCAGACTGGCACAATAATACTTAATTTTTTGGCTGAAATGTTACTGTGCATTGGTCGTTTCCTGCTGTAATGTGTTTGATTGAGTGGCTGATGTAGTGTGTAAAACTTTTGAGGTTAGCGATACTAGTTGGTTAATCTTTAGATTGCCTTTTTGGTAAATAAGCTCACATAAAAAGCCTAAACTAAGCATAAATATCCCAAAAGAAAAGAAAATTAGTGCGATGCTTGAGCTGATGATGATGCTTTGACCTTCCAGTGCCTGAGAGCCTATAAATAGACTGCAAAGAAAACTTACTGTAAATGGAATCAGAGATAATTTTCCAAACCAAGTAGTGGGGTGGCTAGTCACAGACAAAATGGTTTTGATAGTAAGCAGGTCGAGCAATACCTTATAAATACGAGATAATCCATATTTGGATTCACCAAATTGTCTTGCATGGTGTTTTACCTTCACTTGGGCAACGCGAGTACCGCTGACTGAAAGAAGAGCTGGAATGAATCGATGCATTTCGTTGTAAAATGGCATCTCCTTCATTATTTCAGCGCGATACACTTTTAATGAGCACCCGTTGTCTTTGATGGGAACTCCCGTTACTTTGCCTATTAAACGATTGGCTATTATGGAAGGAATTTTTCGGGTAATGAGTTTGTCTTGTCGATTATGTCGCCACCCAACAACAATGTCATAACCTTCTTCAAGCTTGTTGAGCATCATGGGGATGTCACTCGGATCATTTTGCAAGTCGCCATCCATTGTTACTAGTATTTTACCTTTGGCGTTATCAATGCCAGCGGCCATAGCAGGTGTTTGTCCATAATTTCGTCGGAATTGCACGAGCCTTAAACGCGGGTCTTGCTCTGTTAGTGTTCTGCAAACTGCTACAGTTTCATCTTTGCTGCCATCATCAACAAACAGAATTTCATAGTCTATGTCTGTTGGGTCGAGTGCATCACGAATAGCTTTATGCAAATGTATAACGGACTCTTCTTCGTTATAGAGTGGTGCGATGACAGATAGTGTAGGGTTTAGCACTTTGGAAAGATCCTTTTAATAAGAGAAGTTCCGGATTTTTGTAATAGTTCTTATTCGTTTTTACTTGCTAGTTATTAACTTTTTAGTACTGCAATTATAAAAGAGGAATCATTTAAATCCATAGATACTATAGAAATGAATCTCAAAAAAAACACAAACTTATAGCATTGCTTTTTTAGATGCAAGATAATTATGGGAGCTATGCGCAATGCATGATTTTTTTACCTGGAAGACGATAAGGAATATCAATAAGTGTCTGAGATTACAACTAACGCTGCTACTTATATAGATACCCATTGTCATTATCACTCGTTGTTATCTTTTTCCGATTTCTTTAAAGCCATCGTTAGGAACTCAAGAACGGTAGTGCAAGGGCGAGATGTTCGTTTAGCTATTTGTTTAACTGATATGCCAGGAACAAACTGGTTTACAGAGCTTGAGCTAAGTCCGGCTACAACCCTATTTAGCGTAAGTAAAATCGATGACTTTACTTTGTCTGTTCGAATAGGGGATGACACTGTGGCAGTATACTGCGCGAATCAGGTTAACTCACAAGAAAAAATTGAGGTGATAGTGGTTGGTTTTCGGGGGACGATACCAGAAGGGCTGGCTCTTAATGAGTATGTTGAAATCTATGGTAAAGACTATTTGCTTATTTTCCCCTGGGGGGTTGGGAAGTGGCTAGGTCGGCGTGGTGAATTGATGACGACGCAAATGGACACGGCAATAAACCCTTTCGTTTTAGGTGATAATGGAGGGCGACCTTATTGGTGGAGCCGCATTCCTCAGTTTAGTATAGCTAATAAAAAGGGGATACCTGTGTTGGCAGGGTCAGATCCATTGCCTGTTAGTTCATTTCAGCGTCGAGTAGCAAGTTTTGGTAATGTTTATGACGAGGAGTTTGGCTGCTGCTCTGAATGGATCAAATATGCCAAAGGCTTGAGACAGTCTCCATCAGTTTTCGGGGCGCCTTCTGGTACTTTATCTTTTTTGGCTGAACAATTTGGATTAAGAATTCAAAAAATTCTAAAAAATTAATTAGTTAATATAGTAAGAATCATATGAAAATTTTAATGATGGCTCCGCACCCATTTTATCAGGAGCGGGGCACTCCTATCGCTGTAGATTTACTGCTTAAAAGCTTATCACAAGCGGGGCACCAAGTAGATGTTATAACTTTTCCTGAGGGAGATGATCGTTTATATCCAGGAGTGAATTATCACCGTGTCAAGCCATTTTGGCGGGTAGAAGGTGTCAGACCAGGGTTCTCATTTAAAAAACTCTACTTAGATCTTTTTGTGTTTCTGAAGTTTTTTAGTCTGATGTTTAGAAAACGTTATGATGTTGTACATGCTGTAGAAGAAAGTGTCTACATGGCAATGCTTGTCTGCCCTCTGTATAGAACCCCTTATATCTATGATATGGACTCTTCTATGGTCACTCAGTTGATAGACAAAGCCCCTGTACTAGGAAAAATAGAAGGCTTGCTGCGATTTATAGAGTCTTTGCCTGCTCGTTACGCAAGAGTTGTTGTACCTTGTTGTGATGCTTTGGCTGAAGATGTGAAGCCTTATCGGATGGGTAAAGATAAACCTACGATCGCCTTGAAAGATATCTCTTTATTGGATAAAAGCCAGAAAATACCCTCCAGTGGCATCAATGTTCAGCAGCATGTGACTCTGGGTTCTGTGGACGGTAAAGATGAGCGGGGCCAGTCTGATAAAACCACTGTACCGAAAAAGGTGTTGATGTATATAGGCAACCTTGAAACTTATCAAGGGATAGATCTGATGATAGAGGGTTTTGCTGACGCAGATTCAAAGTTAAGTAACCTAGCTCTGGTTATAGTGGGTGGCGAGCAGCAGCATATAGATACGTATAAGTTAAAGTCAGAAGCGTTGGGAGTGGGTGGGAAGGTTTGTTTTTTAGGTAAGCAGCCAGTCTCTGACCTTTATGCATTGATGTTACAGTCAGATATTTTGTTGTCGCCTAGAACGCAAGGCATTAATACGCCAATGAAGGTCTATAGCTATCTTGACTCAGGCGTGCCGGTATTGGCTACGCGACTGCCTACGCATACACAGGTAATGACAGATCAAAACACGATGCTGGTTGAGCCTGATGCGGCTAGTTTTGGGCAGGGGGTTTATACTTTAGTGAGTGATCGTGAATTATGCCTGTCTCTAACGAATAATGCGGCTGAATTTGTCCGCCAAGAACATAGCTGGACGTCGTTCGATCAGTCTGTTAATCACATTTACTCCTTACTTTAGTGTTTTATCGGTGAGTTATGGTGATCAATAGCGTAGAAAAAACCTTGCAATATGACCTATTGGTTATTGGGGCAGGGGTTTTTGGTGCCATGATGGCCCTTGAGGCCTCGCAAAGAGGTTTGAAAGTTTTACTTCTTGAAAAAAAAGATTTTGGCAGCGGTACATCTGCCAATAGTCTTAAAACTATTCATGGTGGCTTGCGTTATCTGCAAAGCATGGATATTTCCTCCTGTATTATTTCAGCTAAAGAGCGTAAAGCTTGGTTAACGATTGCGCCAGGTTTGGTAAGGCCTTTGCCTTGTATATTGCCTACTACAAAAGACTTAATGAAAAGTAAGCTTGTCGTGGGCGCTGGAGCAATATTTTATAATGCCTTAACGTTCGGGCGTAATATTGGTATGTCGCAGCATGCTTTAATTCCTAATGCGCATTTGATTTCCTTATCTTCCCTTAATCAAAGGTTGCCCAAACTGACTGACACCTCGGTAACGGGAGGTGCATGTTGGTATGATGCGCAGGCAGTAAATACTGAGCGTCTTGTTCTTGCTTGTGTGTTGGCTGCAGAGCAGGCTGGCGCTAGGGTCGAAAATTATCAGACCTTAGAGCGCCTGAGTAAAGATGAGCATGGTTATGTCTCAAGGCTCGCTGGTAGTCAAAATGAGTTTAGGTCGCGTTTCGTCGTAGATTGTAGTGGCCGAGGCTGTTATCTTGAAAACCAATATCTTGGACAATTGAGTCGCACTGAATTTGAAAGACCAATTTATGTCAAAGCAGTAAATTTGGTGATGAAGAAAAAAATATCGACTTATGCTTTTGGAATAAAAGCAAAAGACAGTTCTGGTATGACGCGTTTACTCTTCACAGCACCTTGGCAAAATACCCTTACTGGTAATGACTTTACCTTGATAGGTACATGGTATTTTACCAGTGAAAATCAGACTCAGGAGTCTCTTTCAGGTGCAGAGTTGAGACAGTGTATTGAACAGATTAATAGTTCCTTTGAGGTTCCGATTTGTACTGAGGAGGATATTGTTCAGGTTCATGTGGGTTTTCTTCCAGCAGATTCTTCAATTGTTAAGGCTAGAGGTCCAGATGCGGGCTTGATAAAGCATGCTTGTTTTAAAAGTTGGGGCGAGTTAGATGCAAAATATGATGGCTTGTACAGTTTAAAAGGCACCAAATTTACCCTAGCTAGAAAAGCGGCCGAAGAGGCAGTCACTGCTCTGCAAACAACATACAACTTGAATTTAGGGCCGAGTACTTCTGCTAAAGTGCCTTTCTGGCGCGGTAATCAGGTAGCAGAAAATCGATTAAAGTTATTGGATTTGACTGACTCGCAGCGACAGTTTTTGCTTACGTATTTTCCAATGGGTATTGAAAAAATAATCGAACTTTGCGAAAAGGATCCAGAAATGAACCTAGCGGTTCCGGGAGCTGAATATTGCTGTCGGGCTATCTTTGAGTACTGTTTTCAGAACGAGTTTGTGCATCACTTAACAGATTTGCTTATTCGTCGAGTGCCAATAGGTGCTGGCGAGTTACCTTGCGCAAAAACCAGTCGATATGCGTTAGACTTCTTGGCTAACAAGTTACTTTGGGATTCTGCTCGTCAGCATGATGAGCTCTCAGCCTTGGAAGCCTATTATATGAAACGTGAAAGTTAGAGAAACTAAAATGAGTGAACAAAATTTACAACCCTTTTTTATTTTTGGAAGTCCACGCTCTGGAACTTCACTATTGAGTCGAATGATAGATAGTCATGAGCATCTGGTCGTACCCAATGAGTCTCTCATATTCAAAATGTTCTCTTCCTCTTTGGGGAGTTACGGTGATCTAAATAATCTTGCTAACCAGCAGGAGTTATTAAAAGATATTCTAGCGACAAGGGTGATTCAATACTGGTCGCCGTGCCCCTTGTTTGAAGAGGTTGCACCTTTGATTAAGCATCCGGGGTTTGCAGGTGTGGTGGAAGCGCTTATTTGTTCAAGGGCGCCTGAAAAAAAATTACTGGCTTGGGGTGAAAAGTCTCCTGGACATGTTTTTTATTGGAAAGAAATAAAGGAAGCCTACCCGAATGCAAAGGTCGTACACATTGTTCGAGATGGACGTGACGTGGCCTCCTCCATTATAAATGCCCGTATGGGGCCAAAAACCTACTTTGCCGCAGCAAAAATGTGGTGTGATTATTTGGACGGCATAGAGAAGATAAAACAGGACTGTCCGGAAGATGATTTTATTGAAATACGTTATGAAGATTTACTTTCGGACCCTAAAGGAAATCTACAGAAGATATGCACCACTTTAGGTGTTGAGTATTCAGAGAAAATGCTTAAATTCTTTGAAAAAAATGCCAGCTATCAAACCGATGCTACCAACCTTGAGAATTTGAATAAACCGCTTATTGCTTCGAATAAAGAAAAGTGGCGTAAAAATTTAAGTGATCGGGACTTACAAGAGTTTGAAACGGTTGCGGGTCGGCACTTGTCTTCTTACGGGTTTGAGCCAGCAAATAAACTAGGGGTTATGCCAGCTTATAAGCTCAATGTTACTCGCTGCATTGTATCCCCATCTATACGTTTTCTTTCGCGGGCAAAAGATACTCAGGGCCAGAAAGAGTTCTTAAGCTTAAAAATAGTGCAACTTAAGCGCAAACTTTCCAATGTTTTTGGCCGAACAGCATAAAGAAATGAAACTTTATTTTAGTGCGACAAAGAACTATTAATATAGGAAGGGAAATGAACGCTAGAAAAATTATTCTAATTGCCGGTTTTATGTGTGCGATGGCGTACCTAGTTTATGAGTGGTGGCGTTATGAGAAAACCCCACAAATTATGTCTCCTATCCAGCCTTTTTCCGAACTTTGTCCTTCTGACCAAGCTTTCGGCTCTTACGCTTCATTACCTAGCGCATCAGCTGTTCAGCAGGGCGATGTCTGGGAAAAGCACTTCAATGTAAACACCGTGACTAGCAAAGTTAGCTTGAAAGCGCTTGATGACGTAAACTATTTCAGCTACAAAGATTTTCCGCTGGAGGTCGAATTTCAAAGTCCGAGCGACAGAGTTTTGAAGGTGTCACCATTTTACGATGGTGAACAACTCTTCAAGCTCCGGGTAATGCTTGACGAAATTGGGCGCTGGAGCTATAGATTATTGCACCAAGACACTCTATTAGAAGAGGGCACAGTGATTGTTGCCGAAGCAAGGAGTGACAACCCACCTTTATCGCCAATATCAATTGATGAAAAGTATCCGTCGAGATTAGTTAGTGGTAGTGAACCTTTTTACTGGGTAGGAGGGAAATGGCTAGCTTCTCAAAATATAGCACCTTGTTCGATAACCCAATTTAAACACTTAAGAGAAAGTCAACAGTCCTTAAAGGATGAAGAGTATCTAGCCTATTTAGATACTTTGGTTGCTACGGAGCATAATGGGATATTGATTAAAATTGCTCAGTTTCCATTGATGAATGATGGTGTTTCATGGGATCTAGAGTGGATACAAAGAACTGAATGGATGGTAAGGGAGGCGATGGCCCGCCGTATCTATGTGCAAGTTAATATATTTGATACCTGGAGCAGGGATAGTCGCTTTAAGGTAGTTAATAGCACTTCCGGGGAACGGCATGTTTTCAATGTCTGGAGCCCTAAAGAAGCCGACTTGGCAAAAATAAAAAACTATATTCAGACTGTAGTTGCCCGATTTTCTGCTTATCCTAATGTCGTTTGGGAGCTAGGAAACGAAATGGATCATAAGCCTAATTGTGGTAGCTGTTTTGCTGAATATTCTAATCAGTATTACGTTCCTTGGATCCGAGAAAATGATGCCTATAATCGTCTGATGGGCTTGTCTGAAGGTGTGTGGAAGAAAACAAAGGTGGACATTGGATTTATGCATCAGACTCGTACTGAAGACTTTGAGTCACTTCCTCGGGACACTCGTCCTTTAGTTATGAATGAGTTGGTCTTTGCTGATGGAGCGGCGTCACTATGGCGAGACAGTACGATAAGAGATGCGAGTGCGAGGTTGGCCTTTAGACGTACCTTTTGGCGTAGTTTTATGACCGGTTTGTCTGGAAGTTTTGAAGCAACCTGGTTGAATATCCAAGAACCTTTTAATGGGGCTGTAAAGAATGTCATGATGGACCACCAGCGCTTGGCAGACTTTATAGAAATGCAAAACATTAATGTGAATAGCAGGCAGGTGTTAAATGATGCTGTTGTTAAGGGGGATGAATACCTCAGTTATTCAGTGTCGCTTTCGTCGGGGCGCTATGTATCGTATTTACTTTCTCCATTGTCCGGAATTGTAGCAGGGAAGGCGTTGACACTCGACTTACCAGCAGCAAGGTATGAATATCAATGGTTTAATCCAGAGACTGGCGCTTACTCAGATAAACAGTCAATTGATACGAGAAAGGAGCAAAGCATCAGCGTAAATTCTGAAAGTGCTGATTTGGTTCTTTTGATCGTACTGGTAGAGGTTGAATCGCTGTAATGATGTTCCTTAAAGGTAAAACCTTTAAAGTTATAGTCGCGGTTCTGTTTGTCGGCGTAATTTATCTCAATACAAGTATTGATGATGTCATAACTATTATTGAGCAGGTTCAAGTTTTTGAAATAGTTGTCGCTATTCTTATAGTTTTGTTGATTCGGCTCTTGATGGCCGCCCGGTGGAAACTAATATTAGATGAGCATGAGATGCCCATTCCTTTTTTGGAGTCGGTATATATTATCTTGGTTAGTGGTTCTGTTGGCTTTTTTTCACCAGGGGGGGTAGCGGCTGACTTCTTAAAGGGTCATCACGCTTATAAAAAAGATAAGAATCTTTCAACTATTGCATCTGTTGTTTTATTCGATAAGTTAGTCGGCGTTTTTTCGATGCTGCTTTTGGTTAGTTTTTGTTCGACGGTATTGCTATTTATGCCATATCAAGGGGATTATGGAACGCTTAAACTTGTTTCTTATTTATCTTCTATAATTGTTTTGGGGACCTTTTTTGGCGTTGTAATATTAATTAGGTTTGAGGCTCAAGTTAGCAAGCAGTTAGCAAGGTGTCCGAAAAAGATAAGAAAAATTTTTAATATGATTTATCAGGTGTTTAAAAGCACAGCTCTCAATAAAAGTTTAATGATTAAAGTTTTGTCTCTTTCTTTAGCTATGCAGTTACTTAGAAGCTTTATGTTTTATTTTATTTTGACCTCTTTATCGATTGAAATAGCTGTAATGAGTGTTATTGCCTATTTTCCAATAGTCTTTATACTAATGTTGCTGCCGATTACTGTCGGGGGGATAGGTGTGCGCGAGAGCGCTACCTTCGTTCTATTTAATCAGTTTGGTGTAAATCTTGAATATAGTATTGGCAGTGGATTAATTTTTTATGGAATACAGCTATTAGTGGCTGTGCTTGGTGTTTTTACTTATTTAGGCTTTTCAACAAAAGTTTCTGATCGAAACGACTGAAACTGATATTTATTGATGCAATATCTTAGGGTTTGATATGAATAAAGGTGTAGTTGCCATTACGGGTGCAACAGGTTTCTTGGGTAGTAATTTGACGCGCTACCTAATAGATGAAGGTTACAAGGTAAGGGCTCATGCTCATACCGATGAAAATTTGTCGGGTATTGATGTTAGGGTTGAAGATACTTTTGTTGGCGAAATTACCGATACCACGATGATTAAAAAATTAGTTGATGGCGCTGACTTTGTAATCCATACCGTATCAAACTTCAGAGTTGCCTCAGGTAAGCCTGAAAGTTATCAGCGAATTAATGTTGGAGGGACCAAAACTGTATTGGATTTAGCAATGGATGCAGGGGTAAAACGCTTTGTACACTGTTCTACTATAGGTGTGCATGGTGATGTTAAGCAAACACCTGCAGACGAAACGTCAGCTTATGCCCCAGGTGATCTTTATCAGGAAACAAAGTTAGCAGCTGAGCAGTATGTGCTATCTAAAGTGGGAGAAAGTAAAACAGAGATTGTCGCTATTCGCCCTTGCTCGATGTACGGACCTGGCGATCTTCGGATGTTGAAGATGTTTAAAATGCTGGCAAAAGGGCGATTCTTTTTTGTCGGTGAGTGTAATGATAACTTTCATGCAGTTTATATAGATGATGTTGTAGAAGGGTTCGCTAGTACTTTAAAAACACCTGGTATTGACGGTGAGGTGTTTTTAATCGGTGGGCCTGATGGTTATCGCTCTCTCAGGGATTATGTTGGTGTTGTTGCTCAGTCCCTGTCAGTAGGGTCGCCAAAAATTACTTTTCCATATTGGCTTTTTTGGTATGCCGCGATTTTGTGCGAAACACTATGCGCGCCTCTCAGAATTGAGCCGGTTTTACATCGTAGAAGAGTACGTTTTTATAAAAACAATCGAGCATTCAATACTGAAAAATCTATCAGTAAGCTTGGCTTAAAGCCGAAGGTTAGTCTAGAAGAAGGTATGCGAAAAACAGCGAGCTGGTATAAAGAGAACAACTTATTATAGTTATATGATTATGGTAAAAAAGTTTTAGACGTAACAGTGCCGAAAAAATTATAGAGAATTGAGAAAGAATGAAAATAGACAATATCAAAAAAGGGCTGTTGCGGATATTAACGCCTCAGTTTGTCGTAACCATAATATATTTGATTAAATTTGGTGCAAAAATTAGCCCTAAAGCAGAGGTTGATTTATCACCTAAACTGAAATTAGGTAAAGGTTGTGTTATATCCTCATTTACTAAAGTTAAAGCTTATGATGGCGTTTTCCAAATGGGTGAACGGGGTGGCATAGCAACTAACTGCTTTGTTGCTGCGGGTGAGGGCGGCATTGAAATTGGTAATAATTTTATTTGTGGCCCAAATGTTAGTATTGTGGCAAGTAATTACAAACATGATCAAAAGGGTGTGCATCTTGAGGATCAAGGAAGTACATCAAAAGGCATCAAGATAGGCCATAATGTATGGATAGGTGCAGGTTGTGTCATTTTGGATGGGGCACAAATTTCGGATAATAGTATCGTGGTTGCTAATAGTACCGTTAGTCGCCGCTATAAACCTGATGTCATTATCCAAGGTTCACCTGCAAAAGTTATATTAAAACGTTAAGTCGATAAAAGGAAAGATTCAAGTGCGAGACAAAATATTTTCAATTATTAAAGAAGCTGTAACTGAATTAAATGAAGAGTTGGATTATGACACCCTAAAGAACGTAAGTGAAGATACTCCGGTATTTGGCGGTGAAGATGGTATTGATTCTCTTTCTTTGGTCACTTTAGTAACAGAAGTGGAATCGGGTATCTTTGATGAATTAGAGCTATCTATTTCACTTGCTGACGAAAAAGCTATGTCGATGAGAAATAGTCCTTATCGTAGTGTTGGGGCATTATTGGAATTTGCACTAAGTAAAGTAGAGGCTGCATAATGTCTGAAGTCATGGTAATTACCGGAACAAGAAAAGGCATTGGTCGCTATCTGGCAGAGTATTATGTTAACAAAGGCTATCAAGTCATTGGTTGTAGTCGTAGTGAAATGGATAAAGAAATAGAAGGCTACGAGCATTTCTGTTTGGACGTGGCTGATGAGCAGGCTGTTCAGAAAATGATGCGTCAGGTGAGAAAGAAATATGGGCGTGTGGATATTCTGATAAATAACGCCGGAATCGCTTCAATGAATCACATTTTACTGACGCCATTAGAAACGGTCAGAAAAATATTTGAAACCAATGTATTTGGTACTTTTTTGTTTGCTCGAGAAGCTGCAAAAATTATGTGCCGTCAAAAGTATGGACGTATCGTGAATTTTGCGACGGTAGCCGCACCATTAAAACTAGAAGGCGAAGCAGCGTATGCTGCCTCAAAAGCAGCGGTGGATAATTTCACCAAAGTGATGGCGAAAGAAGTTGCACCCTTCAATATTACAGTAAATGCCTTAGGCCCAACGCCAGTGGCAACTGACCTTATTAAAGGTGTATCTGATGGTAAAATGGACGCTTTAATTGATACTCAAGCAGTTAAGCGCTTAGGTACCTTCGAAGATATCACGAACGTGACAGACTTCTTTATTCGCAAAGAGAGCGATTTCATAACGGGTCAAACACTGTTTTTAGGTGGTATTTCTTAGTAAAGGGAATATGCGTATGTTAATAGATGACTTATTTGAACGCATGCGCGGCTATACGTCTCGTACCGCTATTTTTGAGCAAGGACGTACATATTCCTATGGCGAACTCTTAGCTAAGGTGGCCCGGTGGGAAGCGACGCTGGATAGTGTGGCGTTTTCCAGCAAGCAAGTGATTGCCTTGCAATCTGATTTCAGTTTTCAGTCTATCGCTTTACTGCTTGCTCTGTTCAAGCGAGGGCATGTTGTAGCCCTGTTATCACCAAACGTCCGGGATACCGCTCCCTTTTATGAGGGGGCTTTTGTTGAGCATCTCTTTAGTTGTTCAGGCGTCGAGGTTCAGAGTCACGAGCTCGATGCGTTAGAAACTCAAAAGCATGTGTTGTTGCAAGGTCTTGAAGAGCGGTCGCATGCGGGATTCATTATTTTTTCATCTGGAACGACTGGGCGGCCTAAAGCTATCTTACATGACCTAGAGAAGTTTCTAACTAGTTACGTAGGTGTCAGCAAAGCGTTTAACACACTAGCCTTCCTATTGTTCGATCATATTGCCGGGGTTGATACTTTGCTGTACACTCTTTCCAGTGGTGGAAGCCTCGCTGTACCGGAAGCAAGAACGCCAGAGTCTGTGTGTCGTCTGATCGCAGATGTGGGTGTAGAGGTTTTACCTGTATCCCCCTCATTTTTGAACCTGTTATTGATCTCGGGTGCTTACCGGAAGCACGACCTTTCTTCATTGAAGACAGTTAGCTATGGTTCTGAGCCTATTAATTCGCATGTGCTGGACAAGTTGCCGGAGATATTTTCTCAGGCGCGTATCATTCAAAAATACGGTACTTCTGAGTTTGGTTCGCCACGCTCAAAGACGCGTGATGATAGTTCGGCTTGGATGAAGCTAGATAGTGAAAGATTTCAGACGAAAGTGATTGACGGTCTTCTATGGGTTAAAGCTAACTCAACGATGCTGGGTTATCTGAATGCCGTTGGTATGTTGGAACAAGATGGCTGGCTCTGTACCGGAGACATGGTAGAGCTTGATGGCGAGTGGATGCGAATTCTTGGCCGCAAATCTGACATTATTAATGTGGGAGGCGAAAAAGTATTTCCTGTTGAAGTAGAGGCTGTGCTTAGTGATGTTCTGGGAGTAGTGGATAGTATGGTTTATGGGGAGGCGCATGTCTTACTTGGTAACCAGGTATGTGTAAAGGTCTGTCATGTTGACGGAGAAGACACAAAAGAGCTTAAAAAACAGATTCGAAAGCACTGTAGCGCCACTCTTGAGCGTTATAAAGTGCCTTCGAAATTTGTCTTCAGTACAGAAAAACTCACCAACCAACGCGAGAAAAAACAGCGTTCTGTTAATCAATCAAAATAAGGTTTCTCAGATATATACAGCGGCCCTTATTTATATTTACTTTCGGCCGTAGTTATTTTCAAGTAAGCGATATGACCTTCACCAAAGTAGCCGCTTTGAGTTTCGATCGTTTAAATAGCGTTGATACGTGTTACAAATGCAGTGGGTGTGAAAAAGTGGAAAAAGCAAAGCAAGTGTTCATTTTGGGGGCTCCTAGGTCGGGAACTACATTTTTAGCAAGCTTATTGGAGTGCACGGAATATGGAGCTCCTTTTGAAACACAATTCATACCAAAGTATTATTATAAGCTTCAGCAGTATGGGGATCTGAATAAGATAGCCAATTTTGAGCGTTTGGTATCGAATATTCTATCCGAGCGAGCAATCATGCAGTGGAAACTCCATATTGATGTGCCAGAGCTCTTTAGGAGCTTTAACGGAGATGTGACATTCTCAGGGTTGGTTGATGTGTTGTGCTCCATGGCTGGTGGTGAGCGCGGAGGCTATTGGGGTGAAAAGACTCCATGGTACCTACGAGAGCTGCCCCTGATAACCAAACTATTTCCGAAGGCTAAATATATATATATAGTCAGGGATGGTCGTGATGTAGCTCTTTCTTTGTTGGGTAAAGAGTGGGGTCCAAATAATTTGTATTCATGTGCTGAGTACTGGAAAGACTTGAATAAGCTTTGTCCAGAGTTGGAAAAGCTTGAGCGAAATAACCAGCTTATATCTATGAGTTATGAGGACCTGTTGGATAGAACTTCTGAGAATGTGGCTAGAGTGTATGAATTTTTAGAACAGTCACGAGACAATAGAGTTGAAGGCTTGATATCCAAGGCTAAAAAAGGAAATTATAACAAATGGAAGGCAGATTTAAGCTCGTCACAAGTCAAGTTATTTGAGAATGTGTGTGGAGATACTTTACAGCGATTCGGGTACGAGACTACCTATGAGCAAGCAGGAGTGCCTAAAGTAAAGAAACTGTTGTATTTGTTGCATGACCGCATAGTTTGGGGGTGTTTCATGATAAAGACAAATATCATTGATGGCTTTCGCATTCGATTTTTGGGGAAAGAGCCATTCGCTGACTAGATTTGATTAATTCTTGTCTGTTTAATGCTTTGGAATTGGTGGGGTTATATTTGTAGATTCGGTGTGGGGAATCTAGTTATATCAATTAGTCTACTTTTTTAACCCGAATTCACGGTATATTCCGAGGGTGTAAAACAAGTTGTGTAACTGCTCGTTTTAAATATGAGGATCTAGCTGATCCTCAAGCTCAATCATAAATTCATTCAACGTCGGTTTCCAATCTCTTGCTGGTGTAGTCCATTTTTTAGATGCTGGCTCAGTGTAAGTGTAAAGGTTTAAGCACCTATAACGATTTTAGCAAAGCGGTAAACTTACATGGCCAAGGTAATAAGTCCTCCAGTGATACATCATTATTGCGCTCGCTCAGTTCTTTAATAATATGGTGTAAATAATCTAAGGGAACCAAGTTATTGGCTATGGCCGTTTCAACAATACTGTAAAGAATGCTACTGGCAGGCGCGCTTTTTCAGTTGGGTTGAACAGCCAGTTTTTTCGTTTATGTGCATGTGCATGTGCACATAAACGAAAGGTGTGTTTATTTTGTGATACGCTAGCAGATGCAAACGCAACTCACTGAGACCGCTAATTTTCATAATCTTGAGCCTTATGAATGTCTGAGCTCCATCTTTAAGGTACTGCCTTACGGTTGCACCTGAAGTCTGTATTAAGAGAGAGGCTCAGAGAGTTGGAGGGTGATTAGAAGGTATTGGGGATCTAGTTAACGAGCGAGTCTCGGGTCATTAACTAGATTAAGGAGCTCTCTTTGGGAGAAGCTCCAAGATAGGCTTAGTGAGAAATCATGTTTATTCTGGGTTACAGCTTTTTAGCTCGCTTGCTGCCACAATTTCTTTTGAGCTCAAATAAATCTGATAGCCATCAACTTCATAGTCGATTCTTGTGGCGTGTTTTTGCCAAACAAGCTTTGAATTGCATTGCAGCCATTTCTCCAAAGATCGGGCGATGGGCTTACGTTTGCTTGATACTAAAACCCATAGGTTGCCCTCTCTGGGTGACATTTTGTCTAGTTCTTCAGTCCAGTCTATTGAGTTATCGCGTTCAAAGCTAATAAAGGGCAAAAGCTCATAGGGTGGGGTGCCCCTTAATTTGAAGCCGGGTATAAAAGATAAGACTTTGTCTCCGTTCATTATTTCGCTTGCCACAAAGTTTTCAGCATCTCCAAAGTCGAGGCTTTTTTTGGCGAAATAGTGTGATGCGAAGCTAGGTAATAGTAATGCAACCAAAAGTACTATTGGGAAGTAACTTAAGGCGAGTTGATTCTTCTCCCTAATGATGCGATGGCATTCATCACATGCTAGGCCTGCCAATATAACGATGGGAACTAGTATATAAAAAACGTATGAAGGTGATATTGCCATGAAAGAAGAGCCTACGATCATAAAAAGGCAAGGTACGATACTAGAGATAGTCAAAAATAGTGTGGTTGGTCTGTTTTTATTAAAAAGAAAGAGGACGCCAAATATAGCTCCGATAACGATTGGAATCCCAATGTATTTAACTAGTTGTGGGATGATTAATATCGCTCCTTGCCCCCAGGCTTGGCCGGTTGAGACCCATCGAGTGAGTATGCCAAATAGAAATGGAGTTGCAAGTAAGCCTACAGTGATACAGAGGCCTAGATAAATTTTCATGTTTTTGGCGGAGAGTTGCCCGTAATTTCCACGATACAATAAAAATAAAGCCAAGTATGCGACGGCAGCAGAGAAGGGGACGAATACCGCAGTAGCGTGAAACAATGCACCGATTCCGCTTGCGGCTAGGGCGATAAGAATGTGTTTTATCTCTGAGCTGAATAATGCTCGATAAAAGTAAATATAAGAGATTGAAGCAAATAGGAACACTCCTGTATAGAAGCGGGCTAGCTGGGAAAAGTATAGGTGCCAAGAACAAAAAAGTAATATTATCGCGGAAAATAATGCTGCGTTTCGGCCAAATGGCCGTGAGCAGAGCATATAAAAGGCTGGGATGCTTGCAATTGATATTATTAATGACGGTAGTCGAGATAGCCACTCTTCATCACCTAGTAGTTCATAAGTAAGTACTACTAACGTGTAATAGGCGGGGTTAACAAATGACTGAAATCTTTCATACGCTAAAGTTGCCGTGAAGTACTCATCATCGATTAGGTCCCATTCCCAAATGCCATAAGTTCTCGTTAAAGCAGCTAACAAAAATAGTATAGCTGCTATTACAATACTTGGTTTTGTATCAGAAAAGCTCATTTTCTTCCTCTGTTTGTTTTTATTAGTTAGTTCATTCTCTAATAATGATATATTCTTTGGTCTAATTTTAATGGCTCTATTTTCAATCTTGAGTGGCCAGGTCTTTGTGCCCTTTAAGAATATAAATATTCAATAAACAAGCAGAAAACAATACAAACCAGTATATAATCTGTGTTCTAAACTGATTAATAAATGATGAAGCTGCAAGTACTCCAATAAATGCTGACAAAGTGGCATGTACTAAGTAGTAGCTATCTATGTCTTTGAGTTCGACACATTTCTTCTTGACCTTTTGGAAAGAGTTATAGGTAACATATATTGTAAGCATATAAAAAATAAAGCCAATGTAGCCTAGCTCCGTCAAGGCTTGAAACCACACAGAGTGTACTGCCTTGGTAGACTTTCCTTGGTCAAAGTATTCTGCCGGGACGTAGTGAGGGCTTAAAAATTCATAGCCAAACGCCCCAACACCGAAAGGATATTCTTTTACAACATCAAAAGAGATTAACCAAAACAAGGTTCGATGTGATCCACTTTTGCTTTGGTCTTCAACTTCTGTAAGGGTAAACATTCTTTCGATGAAAGATTGGTCCATAACAATGTATACACTTATTAGCCCTAATACGACTAATAGAATGGTTGTTGCGCGCTGGAACTTTACTTTGAATCTTGATCTAAACATCTCCCAGACAAAATAAATTGACCCTATGGCCCCGCCAACGAAGGAGCCTCTGCTGTTTGCCAAGACAAGGGCGTTGGCAATAATAGCGCCCATGATGGCCATTAGTAGTTTTTTTTTCTTTGAACCCCTCCAAAAATATAGAATCAAAAATGGAAGTGCGGCTATCATTGCTGCAGTTGCAACATTTACATCTGGAGCGTCTATCATTCCGAACCTATCGACCCGTCCAAACTCATCGCGACCTAGTACTTGAACCTCATAGCCTAAATAGGTAATGCCTATGATCATGGTATAAATCGCATATTCGTATTTATGTTTCGAATCAATCACCTTGTATGCGATTGCTATCGTAATAAAGAGTTTTGCATATTCTTTAAATGCATCGAGGTGAACTGTTTGGTTGACAGCGCTGAAGTAGACAAAGCCGTAGGAAATAAGCAAGAAAACCATCCACTTAAAATGTGGAATTTCACTTAGTTTGTTGTTTCCATAGTTTAGTTTCTTTGCGTGAGCCGCATACGAGAAAAACAGCAAGGCAACAGCTATAAAGGAGTATTTTCCAAATGGAATGGCAGCAGTCCACCAGCGTTTTTCTGGATTAAGGAAATAAACTAATTCGTAAAGATAAAAAGCAAAATGAGCTCCGTGCATAAGGCTGGAAGCGGCCAGCCAGCCATAGGCGGCTATAAAAATCAGGGCTATATTAGACATTTTGTTTTAGTCTATCTGTTAGAACAAGGTAGGGTGATTGTTGGGACTTCATTGCAATTATTATAAATAGTGTAGCAAATTTATCTGCATACAAGCGCGAATGCCTTGAATGATGCTGTAAGTATGGTTTTCAAGTACCATGCTTATATGCGGATAAAGATGTTCCGATATTAATTTGACGTATGTTCGGCCTTAAATCCTGAGGGTGGTAAAGCGGTGGCTTGTTGAGGGGGTGACTCCTCTGCGCCAGTTCTATAATCATGGCCAATTCGCTGAGTACTGACGACTACGTCGTTGACGAATATACCGTTACCTTCCAGAGACTTGTCCCATTCTTTGTTCCAGTAAGCCATGTTGTCGAATACAACAAGGAAGTTATACCCTGAACCCATTACCGTGGTTGGGATCTCATGAGGTTCAAGACCTGATAAGTTTGGCGCACTTCCCCCAGGTCTGATATCTACTGGTACTTGTTCGATGCCATTGAACCACATTTGAAATATGCCATCATTAGATGAAGATGAGCTAGACAGTTTAAAGCGCCATTCTAATGTGTGCCATTGTTGGTTTTTGTCGTATAGCAGGCGCGTCTCGGGATCAAAGTTCCAGCCCCCGTCTCCAACGGCTCTGAAGTGCCCCGGAATCTTAGTGTAATCCCCTGTACCAATATAATAGTCATTCGAATAGCGCTCTCCGCCAGCACTACCTTGATTTATATTGGAGCCGCTGTTTGCACCAAAGGTCCCTCCAGCATCTACGCCCCAGGTTTGGGTGCCGCCGAAGTTCCATACGGCATAGCCGGAGTCTGATCTGTTCTCAGTCCATCTATCGCCTGGTGCTGTGCCCGTGTTCTGCCAAAGTCGGCCAAACTTCCAGTAAGGAATATCATCGACACCGGGAATACCTATCTTTATATTGTTTGGTAAGCGTACGTGGTATCGGACATATACTTCATCGTAGCCTGTCGTTTTGTCATCCGTAAGGTGAAGGTATAACTGGGAAACTGGCTGGCCTAAGTCAGGGTCCCATTCAAATTTCATAGCGACTGAATTGTCAATTCCAGCTCCAGGTACGCCATATATTTTTCCATTCCCTTCGATTAACGCTCCTATAAAGCCTGAAGGGGCGTTTTCAGCGACCTTTGTCCAAGAGGATTGCTGTTGCGTGGCGTAATAAGAACCATCGTTTGAGAAGTCAGATTCGAAGATTATTTCGGCGCTAGACTGTGCAGCGAAAACGGATAGAGCCCCTACTGTTATTCGTTTGAGTGAATTCATTATGTGCATAAGGTTACCCTCATTTGTGAAGTATGTACTAGTCATTAGAGTCCGTTATAAGTCTAGCCGATTAAATAAAAGTATACGAGCTATTTATGTGATTTATATAGCTTTTTATATAGTTTTTATATAGCTTTTTGTATGCTTTATGCGAAACTGTGAGCCCTGGCACGGATTGTATTCCATATTGTGAATTACAAAAAAAGATGTACAGTGACTCAGTTCAGAATAACGCGAGTTTTGCTTTGATCTTCTTCATTGTTGCATCTACTTTGTCTTTTTCAGCGCGATCCAGCGAAAAGACATAGATCGCAACAAGATAAAGTGTTGCACATACGATCGCTTCGCTTATAAGAATCAAATATCCGTCAGGGTAGGCAAATTCTAGGAATGCGTAAAGCGAAGCGAACAAAATTAAAGATGGTGCAAGTACTCTGAGGTATGTGCCTCTCAGATAGACCCGCATGGGCATACCTATGACCTTAGTTGTATGACTAGGAACAAATAGAATGTAGAACAGCAGTTGAGGTACAGCGGCGCCGATGGCGACACCAATTAGGCCGTATTCTTGAACTAACCAAATGCTGAGTATTAAGTTGATAACTGATACACCGAAGCTAAGTTGAGAATATAACTTATGCTTAGATAAACCTTGCAAGAGAGATAGACTGATAAGTTGGGGTGACATCACCAGTTGTATTAGGGCAAATATAATAATAATTGGCTGGCCTATTTCACCATACTTTGGCCCCATCCAAATAGAGATGAAGGCTCCGCCGAAAACCATCATTCCGATGCACATAAGATTAGAGAATGCGAGCATTAACTTACTTGCTGAGATATAGGCTTCGTATAGTTTCCTCTTGTCTTGGAGGGCGTTATGCTCAGCAAAAACGGCGATATAGGTGCCGCTAATTGCAAGGCAGAAACTTTTTACATACTCCATTAGGCTCCAAGGAATTGTATAGTGAGTGACTGCTGCAGCGCTTAGGAAGAAGCCAATAACAAAGGCGTCGCTATAGAATATAATTTGATTTGCCAGCATGCTTAAGAAGGTATATTTGCTGAAAGCAAAAACCTTACTTATGCTATTTTTGCTCACAGTACGAAGATCAAATTTGATGAACGAAAACTGACGTTTAAGAATGATGTAGAAAATAGTTATTGCAAGAATGTTGGAAGATACGGCAATTAACCCCATTGTGAGTAGGCCGTGCCCGTTACTAAGGAATAAAAAGAACATTAGAGCTTTATAAAGTGCTGAAAAAATACCGATAATACTCAAAATGTCATGTCTTAAAAGGCCTGCAAAAGAACCTCTAAATACTCCGGAAATCACAAACAAGGATATATCGAAGGATATAATAATAGTCAGTAGATAAACCGTACCTTCAATCTCAGGATCAAAGTCTAGAAAAGAAATTACGCCTTGAGCAATAAAAGGGCTGGCGATTAATACGACTGTTGTAACGCACAAAAATATGAATAAACATGTACTTACAACAACGTTTAGCTTCTTGGTATCGTGCGTTTGATAATGTTCGGATGTGTACTTCGTTATGGTTGAAACAATACCCAGATCGAGCAAGCACATATAGCCACTCAGAGCTGCCATTATTGTCCAGATACCATACTTCGTATCCCCCAGGGTATGGACTAGAAACGGAGATAGAAAAAATGCAACAAGTACTCGAATAAGTACGGCTGCATTGTTTGACAATAAAGCGTTTGCAACCTTTTTACTTGTACTTCTCTTAGAGGTCACTAGTATTTCTCCGCAAGGTGGTTGTATAGCGTCTGATACTCTTTGGCCATTTTTGTTGCTGTAAATAGTTGTTTGTAACGTTGGTAGCAAGCTTGTCCAAGTCGTGATGTATATTTGCTGTCATTGAAAAGCGTATTTATGGCAGAGGCGAATGCTAGCCTATCACTATTTGGTGTGACTAAACCTGTTTCGTTGTTTTTGACGATTTCTGGGTTGCCGCCGACATTGGTTACAACGGCAGGCTTTTTAAATGCCATAGCTTCGAGTAGAGTCATTGATGTGCCTTCACTTAGTGAGGATAGTAAAAAAACGTCAATGATACTAAAGTAGCGTTGTGGGTTTACCTTAAAGCCTGTAAATATGACTTGGCTTTCGATGTTTAGTGATTTTGTGAGGTTTTCAAGCTTGGTTCGTTCAGGTCCATCACCTACAATGAGAAGATAAGTATTGGGGTGAAGTTTGAGAACATCACTAAAGGCTTCAATCATCATTGTCTGGTTTTTTATGGTATCAAGCCGGGATATGGTGCCTAATATTTTTGCATCCACGGGGATGCCTAAGTCAGTACGGATGTTACTGTGGTCTGAGAAAGAACTTGGATCGAATTGAATGCCGTTGTAAATGACTTGAATTTTTCGTTTCGGAAAGTTCTCATACTTGGTTAGTGCTTCACCTGTTGCTTTAGAAATTGCGGTGACGCTAGCAGTAAACAGGCTCAAAATCGGGTTAAGAATCATTCTTTTCCATTTATAGCTGTCAGGATAAAAACGACCGTGCTCAGTGAATATTACAGGCACACGGGTTCCCAAGCTGGCAAATAATCCATAAATGTATGGTGTGTATTGGTGACAATGAAGAATTCTTATATCATTTTGTTTTATATAGTTTCTTAGATCTTTTATAAGTGCGATATCTAAGCCAGTGCCAGTTCTATCAAGCTTGTCAATGTGAAAGCCCTTCTTAATTAATTCTTGACCTAGCTCGCCGACCTTGCCATCGAGGCAAATAATGCTGGTCTCAAACTGAGCTTGGTCTGTGTTTTCCACGAGTTGGCGAATAACTTGTTCGGTACCTGCGATAGCCATATCAAAAGTGACATGAAGTACTTTAATCTTGCTCATACTTATCCTGGTGTGAAAATGAACTAAAGCGAGCCGGCGCTGCTTTGAAAATAGCTGGGGAAATATACCGTAAATAGCGTAGCGCTCATAGTAAATAGTTACTAAAATGAGTGTTTTAGAGAGTCTATCCGCCTCTTCTAGCTCGACATTGATACCAAGGAATGAGAATGTTTGAAGTACCCTTTACTGTTGAAAATGTACATGGCTTTGATAAGCAGCAAGAACTGATTGAAGTAAGTATTCCTTTTCCAGCAGGATTAGTTAGGTCAGATGCTTGCTTTTGTGTTTGTACTCAGTATGACAATGCTGAAATGCCTTTTGGCAGCAAGGTATTATCTGTATGGCCTGACAAGTCTCTTCGCTGGCTGCAGGTCTCATTTTGTCTTGATTTAGTGGCAAATCAAAAGAAGCTGTTTCGGTTGTTGTTGGCAGCGGAGGGGAGTTCTGAGCAAAGTATAGAGTTTGATGATGATTTTAAGGGTGAGCTTGCTATATCAATGAATCAGGCTGAATTGAAGTTTGAGGCGGGAAAATTTTCCCCATTTCAGAGTCTGGTTTTAGAGGATCTGACACGATTCTCTTCTGAAGTAGAGCTCGTGCTTGCAAGTGCCCAAAAGCTTAAGCCTAAAACAATGTCTGGTAAGCGAAAGAGAATGACTGGAAACAAAGGGTTTAGTTATGAGCGATTGATTACTGAAGGTTTTTTTGTTGACGAGACAGAAAGTAAAGTAGATAGCTTAAACTGGCAATCTACCCTAAGTGTTTATCCTAATAGTAGTCTGATTAAACTGGATTTTACTGTATGGAACTCTGGCGCAGCCCAGCACCCAGGAGGCTGCTGGGATCTCGGAGATATAGGAAGTTTGCTTATAAAATCGCTGTCTGTAAATGTAAATGTAAAAGCAGGAAGTTCTGAGCTGAAATGGTGTGCAAGCCCCTATAAAGAATGGCGCAGTGGGGGGGCACTTCGTTTGCTTCAGTCTGGAAGTGGTGGCCTCGGGTGTGATCATCTTAATGTCCATAAAAATAGTGCAGGTGATGTTCCGAGCGTCTATAACGGGTATCAAGTTCATACTGGCAAGGATGAGGGAAGCTGTTCGTCAGAGGCGGAGCTTGGAGGTAGGGCATCTCCAGAGTTTTTCTTACAAGGTTCACGTAGGCATGGTCTGAATGTAGCCATCGAGAATTTTTGGCAGAACTTTCCTAAATTAGTAGAGTTTTCATCGAGCGATGAGAGCTCAGAGTTGAGGGTAGACTTGTTTCCAGTTTGTGATGGGAGTCTTCACGAATTGCAAGCTGGAGAGCGAAAGACGCATAGTCTGTTTTTTGCCATTTCAGGAGAGCAGGAAACCCTAAACTGGGTTAATCAAGTATCAATGGTGAATGTTGCGCCAAGCTGGGTGTCAGAAGCTAATGCGATGCCCTTTATAGTAATAGATACTGCTTTGGAGGATCCGCTTATGCCTTTTATTCAGCAAGGGGTCGAAGGGGTGGCGAGCTTTGAGAAAAAGCGTGAAATTATAGATGAGTTTGGCTGGCGGAACTTTGGTGATGTTTATGCTGATCATGAGGCTTTATATCAAAAAGAAGGCGAGCCCCATTTTGTATCTCATTATAACAATCAATATGACGCAATATATGGTTTTGCTCGCCAGTATCTGCAAACTGGTGATAGTCGTTGGTTTAAACTTATGGATGAACTTGCTTGCCATGTGACGGATATTGATATTTATCATACGAGCAAGGATCGTGTTGAGTATAACAACGGGTTGTTTTGGCATACTGACCATTACCTAGATGCCCAAACATGTACGCATCGAACTTTTTCCAAACATAATAATACTAGCTCAACTCCAGGTCAGACAGGCGGAGGGCCCGGTTCTGAACACTGTTATACCATGGGGTTAATGTATCATTACTATCTGACTGGCAATGAGTGGTCGAAGTCTGCTGTTATCGAGTTAGCAAATTGGATGGTATCAATTCATGACGGAGCAGATAGTTTGTTGGCGCAAACTCTCTCCGCAAAAAACAATGAAGTAAAAAAACTATTGCTGCTTTTAAAAGGAGGTTCGCCACTGCCTTATAGATATCCGTTTACCCGTGGTACAGGAAATTTCATTACAGCGTTATTGGATGCATTCTCAGTGAGCGGGGATTTAGCCAAATTGGCTCGTGTGGAAAGCGTAATTCAGGATACATTGCACCCTAATGATGACATATCTTTACGTAATCTTGATAATATTGAAGACACATGGTCTTACGTCGTGTTATTGCAAGCTGTTGGTAAGTACCTTGCAGTAAAGGAATCGCTAGAACAGTATGACAAGCCTTACTTTTATGCAAAAGAGTCTCTTTTACATTATATTGATTGGATTTCAAGTAATGAAAAGCCTTATTTGAGTCGAGTCGAAGTTCTGGAGTTTCCAAACGATACTTGGGTTGCTCAGGAAATGCGTAAGTTAAGTTTGCTTGTGATTGGTGCAATGTACTCATTCGAAAACCGGAAGCATTATCTATCGCGTGCTTCAGAATTCTTGGTTTATATTGTAGAAACGCTTTCTGAAAGTTCTGAAAGCCACCTTTCTCGTATCCAGATACTTTTGTTACAGAATTATGGGCCGCACCTGAGCTGTTTGAGTGGCAAGGGGTTTGAAGACTTTGACAAAAGTGCTGCCGCTCAAGCAGTGTGCGCTGAAAACTTTGGTGAGCCTGCAGTGGCTAGCAAGAGAGTGTTGTGCTTATCTATCGTTGCAAAGCTATTTAAGGGGCTCAAAGGGTTTTCCATCAAAAATGAAAAGACGTGGATTGATACTCGCCGGAGTTAGTCATCGCTTTATTTTTGAGTGGTCAGGCTTCTTAGTCTATCAATTAGGGCTAGGGAGCGACCGGTAAGGTATAGGTAAAAGATACCCGCGGTTACAGGAAAAGATCTAACTTTCTTTCGTTCAAATTTATAAGCAGTTAAAGCTACGCAGATTAGAAGCATCAATAGAAAGTAAATGCCTATAAATGCAAAGTTTAAGATAACTAAGCTTGTTAATAGAGCGATTATCGCTAAAAGAAGGTTACCTGCTGCTGCGATACCGACTTTTGATTCAGAGAATGATTGTAATGTTTCAAAGTCCTCCCTTCCGTGCCAGCGTTCTCTAGCAATAAAGTCCTGAATTTTTTCCGGGTATCCAAAATGATAGACGGGGAGTTTTGGATTATTCACTAGGTCAGCATTGCATGCTTTTGCTTTCATGCAAAAATCATAATCTTCGGCTGTTTTAAGTTGCTCTGAGAATCCACCCACTTGCTCAAAAAGTTCTTTACTTGTTATGAGGTGGCCAGAGTTTATATAAGGCGCTTCGTATTCGGTTAGAAGAGAAAACCAATGAGTATTCAGTGGCTTCCCGTCATCAGGAGGTAAGCATCTCGAGCCGGTGACTTGTATTGGGTTTTTAATCAGGTTTGTTATTACCTTATGTTTTAGTTCCTGTCCCCATGCTTCTGTTACAGTGACATCAGCATCGATAAATATGAATATATTGCCAGAGCTCTCATTAACGCCTCGGTTCCTCAATGATGCGATAGTTCCCTCCATTTGCTGAATTACTTTAACGCCTTTGGATGTTGCTATCTGGACAGTTGTGTCGGTTGACCCGTTGTCAATAATGATGATTTCTGCTTTTTCAGGAGCATAGCGTTGCAACGCTGTGATTGTGCCGTCGATAAACTCCTCTTCATTGAAGGCTGGGATAATGACAGAGATAAGTTCATCTTGTTTTTGAGAGGGTTTATGACTCATAGTTACGATGTTTTCTATATGTTTGAATGAAAAAAATTGGTTTATATGTTGTAGTGCTGCCACCACAACTCGAACATCAAACAGCTCCATAATTCGCTGCTGAAGTCGTGAGATCCATTTTGGTGCTTTTGCCATAATTCTTTTAAGGCGGTGGGCTCAAAAAAGTTTGATAGCCCGCTATTATTTGCAAATAGTTTTGCTTCCGCTAATAACCTTAAATCTTTTCTGAGCCACTCGGCTAATGGAACAGAGAATCCCATCTTTTTACGATAAAGAATTTCATCGGTAAGCAGGGGCTTAAACGCTTCTTTCAAGACATGCTTCTTTTCACTTTGTTTCAGTTTCATGTGTGACGGGATCGTGGCCGCATACTCCATGACACGATAGTCCAGTATTGGGGCTCTGACCTCTAGAGAGTTTGCCATACTCATACGATCTACTTTAACCAATATGTCGCCCGGTAAATACGTTTTGATATCAGTGTATAGAATTTTAGATAAATGATCTTCTCCATCACATTTACGATAATAATCTTTTGTAAGGGTCGATGGGTGGTAGTCACCCAAACTGCGCTTAAAGTCAGTGCGCACCAATTGGTTCCATATTAGGTCACTACAGAAGCAATTGGTTAAATAAAATCCATGGTCAGGGGGCAGGCTGAGCGTGTTCAGAAGTGTGTGGCCTTTTCTAAATAGTGTATTACTTCTTCCTGATAGCAATGAGGCTAACTTGGGTAATAGGCTGCGCCTCAAAAGAGAAGGGACTTTGTTGCGTAAATTATTTTCGATTTGATCTATCGCATATTTTTGATAGCCAGCAAAGCTTTCGTCTCCACCATCTCCTGCTAGCGCAACAGTTACTTTTTGTTTTGCTAGTTGAGAGACAAAGTAAGTGGGAACCATGGACGGGTCTGCGAAAGGTTCATCAAAAAAAGATGTGATATGAAGTAGATTATCTTCAACGTTTTTGGTGACTTCTAACTCATGATGGTTAGTTTTGTATTGATCCGCAATTTGTTTGGCATATTTGGTTTCATCAAACTTTTTAGAGTCGAAACCAATGGAACAGGTTGTGACAGGTGTTTCGCTATTTTTTGACATTAGAGCGACAATGCCGCTTGAGTCGACTCCTCCGCTTAGAAAGGCCCCCAAGGGGACGTCACTAATCATTCTTTGTCGGGTGCTTTCATCTAGTATGTGCAGCAACTCTTGTGAAATTTCTGCTTCTGACTTCATGCTCTGGTTAGCAAATGATAAGTCCCAGTACGGGTAGACATTTCTTTTTTCTTTGGAAATGCTAAAGCAGTGCCCCGGTTTGAGTTTATAAATATTATGGAAAATAGTTTTTGGTTCTGGGATATATTGGTAGGCAAAAAAATCGTACACCGCTTCTGGGTTCACTTCTTTTTTGGTGGCTGGGTGAGCGAGGATTGCTTTGATTTCGGAGCCAAAGATGAATTCATTTCCATTGTCATAATAGTACAATGGTTTCTTGCCAATACGGTCACGCGCAAGAAATAACTGTTGTTTGGTTTTATCCCAGATTGCAAAGGCAAACATGCCGTTTAATTTGCTTACGCAGCTTTCACCCTCAAGAGCATATAGTGCGAGAATAACCTCGGAGTCAGTTTGGGTTTTAAAGTTATAACCTTGTTCTTCAGCTAGCGTTCGAAGTTCTTGGAAATTGTAAATTTCGCCGTTGAAAACCAATACGTAACGGCCGTCGCCAGAAAACATGGGTTGGGTGCCTGAATCCGTCAAATCAATAATGCTTAGTCTTCGGTGGCATAGGCCAACCTGGTCTTCTAGGTACTCTCCGTGCGCATCTGGCCCTCTGTGAAAAATACTATCACCCATTTTTTTAAGGGTCGTTAGATCGCCTAGATGAGATGGATTAACGTGGTCTTGATATTGTACAAATCCTGCAATTCCGCACATAGTTAATGGCTGCTTTTATTTGTTAAGAAGTTGATTGAATATATCCATGTACTCGCGGGACATTCTTTCAGCAGAAAAGTGCTCAAGAACAAATTTTCGGCCTTGTTGTGCTAGTTTTTTGGCTTTGATTTGGTCAAATAACATCTGCTCCCAGTATTCTAATAATGCGTCTTTGTCGTCATAAGAGGCCAGTAAAGCTGTTTCATTGTGTGTTAGTAACTGATCAATGCCTGGAATATTATAGGCTGAAACGGGGGTTTCCATTGCCATTGCTTCCATTAAACATCTGGGGATACCTTCATCGGAAGATGACATAACAAATAGATCAAAATTTTTGAGTTTTTCAAGGCGATCATTTCTAAAACCTAAAAACTCAATCTTATTTTTGCTAGCTAGTTTGCTCGCCTGTTGTTCAAGGTTTGCCCGGGACTCTCCATCTCCGAGGAGCTGAAGACTAAGGTTTGGGTGTTTGCAGCAAAGACGATCGAATACTTTTAGAATGTGGTCAATTTTTTTTCTGGGAATCATCTGACCTATAAAGCCGATAATACGTTCGTCATCAACTTCTTTATTGTTGTTAGATTTTGTTAGTCGGAATTCTTCGACTTCTTTAAGGTCTACACCATTTTGTATATATTGTAGCTTCTTTAATGGGACTCCAAATTGCACGCACTCATCATAAAGTTGTTGCGAAAGTGGCGCTACTTTATCGCAATAACGTAAACAATATTGACCAATGCGAATAAATTGTTTGAGCTTCCATGAGCTTGGCTCACCAAAACCGTGAGGGGTGCTCACACATTTAATGCCACAGCGTTTTGCTGCGATAAGCCCGAGAATATCTGATTTGTAGCCATGTGTATGAATAATATCAATACTTCGTTCGCGAATTAGGTCGCAAAGCTTCTGTATGCCTGCTAAGTCAAAGCGGCTTTTCATCTTGATCTTGAAAGCCTTACCTTCGATATCTGGGTACTGTCGTACAATCTCCAGATTTTGGTTGCTTGATTCCTCGGTAACGGCTAGGTCGCAACGGGCAAGCTTGGGGTCCAGATTATTAGCTAGAGCTAACACCCAGCGTTCTGCTCCATAGAAACCGGTTGGGCAGATAAATTGTAGGACGTTAATTTTTTGCATGACGAATCCGTTTTGGTCAAGTTTAAGTCAGACTTCTATAGCTGACTAATAGCGTTTATGAATATGATGGTGCTTATTAGTAGAAATGATCGTCTGATAACTTGAGAATTTTGGCTCTCTTGAATTTTCCCTTGTTTGATTCGTGGTGTGCTCCAGGTAACTTGTATGTTGCCACGAAGGGCTGCAATTATACCGAATAAAGAGCGAATATTAACGAGCATAAAATAATAAGGATAATAAAAAATTGGGTGAATGCTTACGTCTTGTTTTTGGGCCCGTAATTGACCATAGAGCGCAAGCCACAAAAAAGAAATGCCAAAAATAGAGATATAGTGAAACGCATAGATATCAAGTAATGACAGAATGATGCTGCCGCTTGCGGCAAGCATAAAGAATACTGGAATTAACCAGCGAAGCAGTTTGTGAGAGATGACTTCCAAGCTAAAAAAGCCGGTCTTGAATGGATTCATCACAGATTTTACTTTCATTAAGCCCCGGAAACTGCGGTTGACAATGCGCTCTTTGCGATTACCTTCTTTCTCGAAATCTCCCGCAGTTTCTTCAAAGCACTTGGCCTCTGGCTCAAAAATTCCCCGGTAGCCTTGATCAATTATCTGTAATGGATTCACAAAATCATTGATATCTTCGCGCTCGAGTGTAATGTACAGCTTACGTCTGATCGCGTAAATCGCACCGTCTCCTCCTACAACTGAATGTAGTTTGGTTTCCATTTTTTTGATCGCCATTTCATATTCCCAGTATGCGCTTTCGCTACTGGCCGCGGCACTCTCTTTGCTGTCTGTATACAATGCAGCACCGACAACATATCCGACAGATTCATCGTTGAAGTTTCGAACCAATTTTTTTATGGCTTGAGGATTATAAATGGCGTTAGCGTCAGAAAATACAATGATCTCAGCTTGTAAGCCTTGCATTCCTAAATTTAATCCGCTTGTTTTTCCAAGCCTGCCTTCTTGGCGAATTAGGCGAATGCCTTTGTCTTGGTATTGTTTGATGATGTTATCTGTGTTGTCTTCGGAGCCATCTGAGATGAAAATAAACTCAATTTTATCTTTTGGATACTCTAAAGCTAAGCAATCGTGAATTTTTTTCTCAATAACATCTTCTTCATTGTAGCAGGATACAATCATGGCAATGTTGGGAGTGATTTCCGCTTGATTTACTGTTTTATTCTTTAAAAATTTAGTAAGCACGAATAGTAGAGCGGGATAACCAATGTAGACATAAATAGGGATGAAAATTGAGATTAACGTGATGGCCAGAATGCTTAGTGTCATGAAATTTAGTCTGTTGGTAGGTTAACTGCATATTAAACAGAAGTTATTAATGAACATAAAGTCACTAATAATAAGGCAAAAGATGAATGAAATCTGTAATAAATCGCAGATTTTTATTTAGGCCTCTAGTATAGTCCCTCATTAATTTATGTAAATAGTTGAAAATGTGACATATACGTCTTTTAGTATTCACAAAAGTTCAATTTAGATAAACTTCAACAATCAGATGGATGTGGAGGTGTTAATCTGTGCTTGGTTTAAATGCGCCTATTAAATTGCCGAAAGAGATGCAGCCACAATTAATTGTAGTGATCGATACTGAAGAAGAGTTTGATTGGGGAGATCCAGTTGATCGTAATCAAACAGGTGTTACCGCTATGGATTATATATATCGAGTTCAGGATATATTTGATGAATACGGCATTGTTCCGTGTTATGTGGTGGATTATCCAGTCGTTTCTCAAAAGAGCGGTTGTCGGGCTTTGCAGAAAATTTTTAATGAGGGGCGTTGTGAAATAGGGGCGCACTTACACCCATGGGTAAGTCCTCCTTTAGAAGAAGTTATGTCTCCTAAGAATACTTTTCCCGGTAATCTGGATCCGTCTCTAGAAAAGGAAAAGCTACAGATATTAATTGATAAAATAGAATCAGTTTTCGGGGTTAAGCCTACTGCATATAAAGCGGGTCGTTATGGTGTGGGTGAAAATACGACTAATATTTTGGATGAACTAGGGTTTGAGGTGGATTTATCGCTATGTCCGCCCGTCGACTACTCTGCGGAATCGGGCCCAGATTTTAGTTCCTTTAGTGCTGAGCCTTTCTGGTTTGGTCGTAATAATAATTTAGTAGAAATCCCTGTAACAGGGGCTTTTGTTGGTTGGGCTGGCGAATTTTCGAAGCCTATCTATAATTTTGCTATGAAATTTAAAAAGTATAAATTACCTGGTGTTTTTTCTCGCTTGTCTTTAGTTGACCGCCTAATGTTATCACCTGAAGGGTTTAATTCAGCAGATCATATTAAACTCACTCATGACCTTTATCGTCGTGGTGTTCGAACATTTACTTGGAGTTTTCATAGTCCAAGTGTGGTGCCGGGTCATACTTCGTATGTTCAAAACGAGCAACAGTTAGAAGAGTTTTTAGGTATGTTTCGTACTTACTTTGATTTTTTCTTTAATCAATTAGGTGGTGAGGCGACAACGCCTACCAAATTAAGACGCCAATTAAGGGGGCTAAAATGAAGGTTCTAGGTATTTCACCTCTAGATAAGGATGCAACGGTTTCTATCGTTGAAGATGGAAGAATTTTATATGCTGCAGGTGAGGAACGTTTTACCCGAAAAAAACAGCAAGACGGTTTCCCTGAAACGGCTATTAAAAAGGCGCTTGAGTATACGGGTCTAACTTTTGATGATATTGATCTCGTTAGCTATCCATTTCTGAAGAGTGAGGATGAAAAAAAGTTAATTAATCAAAACTTACAAGATGAGAAAGATTTTCTATCTTCTTTCGAGTCAGCGGACTTGAAGCCATTAATTAAAAGTGCTCTAAAGAAAGTTCCACAACGAGCAGAAAGTATTCATGGTTTAGATAATCCTAATGAGATGATGACAAAAGGTATTTTACATAATACTTTTTATCGTTTGTCTGGCGCAGAGTCTGTTTTGTCAAATATAGCTTCCGTAAAAGGGTCTAAACAGTGGGCTTCTGATGCAGAGGTATCATTTAAGGAGTGGGAGCAAGATTTAGAGAAAGGCTTAGAAAAAGTGGGCTACAAGGGGCAGGTCAAACGGATGGATCATCATTTGTCTCATGCGGCAAATGCTTTTCTTACCAGTGGTTTTGAAAAAGCGCTTTGTATTACTTTAGACGGTTATGGTTCAGGTTTGGCGGGCTCTGTGAGTGAAGGTGTAGATGGCAAGATAAAGCGTCTACATGGCGTGAAATTTCCAAACTCACTAGGTAGTTTATATGAACACGTCACTTCTAGTTTAGGGTTTAAGCCAGGTCGACATGAGGGAAAAATCGTTGGTTTAGCGTCGTATGGTGACCCCGATATTCTGAGTGATGTATTGCTGAGTCGAATTGAACAAAAAGGTGGCGATTTTAAAATTTCTGGAGCGAATAGTGTCTTTTTTTCGCGTTATCTTGCTTCTAAATTCCCTAAAATTGATGTTGCAGCAGCCTACCAGCGAGTACTTGAAGTCGTTGCGACAAATTTTGTGAAATACTGGGTTGATAAAACGGGTATTGATACTGTTGTCTTGTCTGGTGGTGTTACTGCAAATGTGAAGTTAAATCAGCGAATTTTCGAAGTAGAAGGTGTAAAACAAATTTATGTTTACCCTAATATGGGGGATGGTGGATGCGGTTCAGGCTCTGCGCTTTATCACTCTTGGCCTGGCGGCACGAAAGAAACCATTTCAAATGCATATTTTGGGCCTGATTTTTCTGATGAAGAAATTGCGAAGGAACTGGACAATGCAGGCTTGCCCTTCGAACAGCCTGAAAACTATGCTGAGGAAGTCGCTAAGGTGATACATGCAGGCAAAGTAGTTGCTCGATTTGATGGTCGAATGGAGTATGGGCCAAGGTCTTTAGGGAATCGTTCGATTTTATATCATGCTCGTGAGCCAGAGGTGAATCAGTGGTTAAATAAACGCCTGGGGCGTACAGAGTTTATGCCGTTTGCTCCAGTTACCTTGTATGAGGCGCGGGAGCGTTTTTATCTAAATATGAAAGGTGCTGAGCATGCCGCTGAATTTATGACCATAACCTTTGATTGTACTGACGAAATGAAAAAAGAATGCCCTGCAGCCGTACATGTTGATGGTACTGCGCGGCCTCAGTTGGTTAAACGTGAAGAAAACCAGGGTTATTACGATATTATTAAAGAATATGAAAAACTCAGTGGTGTACCTTGTTTGATCAACACCAGTTTTAATATGCATGAGGAACCTATCGTTTGTTCACCGGCTGATGCTGTTCGAGCATTTTTGGATGGGAAGTTGGATTATTTAGCGATCGGGTCATATTTTGTGAAGCATCCTGAGTCGAAGGACTGATTGGTCTTTTCAGGTTTTAAGAGGCTCTATTTCTTGAATAGAGCCTTTTTGTTTTCTGAAATGTTACTTGTAACGTTAACTTAACGTCTAAGTGTTGTTGTGTAAACTGGGGAATTATGTCAAGACTAGTAATGGGCACTGCTAACAGAAATACATTTAAAGGTTCCTTGTCATTACTCTTGGCGCTATTAGTGTGGTTGATTTTATATCATGATGCCTTGTTCTCCGTCGTTCGAATTTGGTATGTTTCTGAAATTTTTTCTCATGGCTTTTTTATTATTCCGGGTGCTTTGTATCTGATATGGCGTGAACAGGATAAATTAAAGCAGCAGCCACTGAAACCCAATTTCTGGGTTGTACCGTTACTATTCGTCTTCCTGTTGTTAGGTGTATTTGGAAAGGTGGGTGGCATTCAGGTATTTTCACATATTTCTGCATTTGTTGTTTTACCCTTAGCTATTTGGTTTTGTGTCGGCAATGCTATTGCAAAGGTTATTTGGTTTCCACTTTGTTTTATGTTGTTTTCAATACCTATTGGTGAACAATTAGTCCCATACCTTCAGAAAATTACAGCAGATCTCGCCATTGGGATGTTGAATTGGACGTCTATTCCAAGCTATAGCACCGGACTTTATATAGAAATACCCCAAGGAAAATTTGTGGTGGCTGAAGCCTGTTCGGGTATTCGTTTTTTTATTGGTTCACTGGTCTTTGGTGCTGTGTATAGTCATTTAAGTTACCAATCTTTTTCACGTAAATTTCTATTTATGTTGTTAGCCTTGCTAGTTCCTGTGCTAGCCAATGCCGTTCGGGTATTTGGGATTGTCGTGATTGGTTATTTGTCGGACATGGAATACGCCTCAGGCGCAGATCATATTATTTATGGATGGGTATTTTTTAGTATTGTGCTCTTTTTGTTGGTTGTTGTGGGTGAAACCTTTAGAGAGAGAAAAGTTACGGTTACTCAAAATAAGGCCGCTAAAAATATAGTGCTTTTTACTTTGCCATGTTCTGCAGGATTTACGTTGTGTAGTATTTTGTTGTTAGCATTAATCTGGCAAATGAATGTTACTTCAGAGGGGGGCGTTGTTAAAAGTGTACTGCTTAGCTCAGTACTTGAAGAGTTTGAAACTACCGAGCAGAAAAAAATGGCGTCGAGTTGGTCGCCAATTTTTCAAGGGGAGAGTGACTTGTTCCGCGGATCTGTCATGCAAGACTCTGAAAAGAATATGTCTGAGTTAAATGATGTAGATATCGTTCTTGCATGGTATTCAGAAAATAGAAACAATGCAGAGCTCGTATCATCTGCAAATGCTTTTTATGACAAGCTGAACTGGTCTAAAGTGAATTCTCAATCAGTGAGTATAAATGTATATGGAAAGCTTGAAAGTGCACGGTTATTATCGATAGTTTCAAGTTCTGATGAACAGCGTTTTATATTATATTGGTATCAATTGCCTGAAAAAGTAATGGGCAATAGTATTACAGCTAAGCTCTTTCAAAGTCTCGATGTGCTAATAGGAGGTAAGGGAGCGGGGGCTTTAATTATGTTGTCATCTTCTTATGAGGAACGTGATGCGCAATCAGTGCGAGATAATTTGATACAGTTGGCTGAACAGAAAGGTTCAACCTTGTTGAAGGCCATGCCGTTTTAGGTATTATTATTTAACTCTTATAGCTTTAGTTGGGTAATCTACTTTTAAGTAGTTTAGCTGGGTTTCCTCCAACGATAGAATAATCAGGGATGTCTTTTATTACAACCGACCCAGCGCCAATGACGCATTTTTTGCCGATATTGGCCATGATGATAGCGCCGTTACCTATCCAGGTATCTTCTCCTATAGTAATTTTATTGAAGTGACCGCCTTGCTCTTGTATCGGTGTATCGAGGTCATCAAAATTATGCTGTCCTTTGCCACTTAATATATGAACGCCACTACCAAGAAGGGCGTTCTTTTCGATTTTGCTTTTACCTATGTTGCACTGGGGGCCTATATAGACATTTTTATGTATTTCGGTGTCACTGTGAGAAAATAATGTGGCGAAGCCAATTAAGCAGTCCGCATCACAATACTCCATACTAAAGCGAAAAAAGTTTTTCCTCAGATAATTCCCTAACTTACCAGGTATTAGGCTTAGCATTTGGCTGCAAAAAACAAAGGTACTCTCGTTACTACCAATCTTTTTCGATAGCGAGTTCAAGACAATGAAAGGTGAAATCAGGAGTGTAGTGATAAAATCTATGCAAACTTTAGCTAGTTTTTTCATTTTTCTTGGTTACTCATAAGTAGGAGTGGCTACGTAAATTAAAACATATCATGTTAAATTAATTTAAACTGTGAATTTACAATTTTATAAATGATGCTAATTGTATAGAATGTTGCTCTTTAAGCTAATACTAAATACTCCGGGGAGGGGTTGTGGTAACGGAACAGCCTGAAGTTAAACATGCAATGACTGTTGATGTGGAAGATTACTTCCATGTAGCAGCTTTTTCAACAGTTATTGATCCGAATAAATGGTCGGATTATGCAAGTCGTGTAGAGCGTAATACTGACGTTTTACTTGAGCTCTTTAAACGAAAAAATATTAAAGCGACTTTTTTTGTATTAGCTTGGGTTGCCGAGCGTTACCCTAAAATAGTTAAGGCGATTGTGGAACAAGGGCACGAACTTGCTTCACATGGTTATAGTCATCAACTTGTATATAAGCAAAGCCCTGATATATTTAGAGAAGAAACACACAAAAGTAAAATTATATTAGAAGATATTGGGCAGCGTCCTGTTCAAGGTTACCGAGCAGCGAGCTATTCCATAACGGCTAAGTCATTATGGGCGTTAGATATTTTAGCTGAACTTGGTTTTACTTGGGACTCCAGTATTTTTCCTGTTAGGCATGATAACTATGGTATGCCGAATAGCCCTGAAAAGCCTTATCAGATCAAAACGGCGCATGGGGTTTTAACGGAATTTCCATTAACGACAGCGAAGGTAATGGGTTTATCTATTCCTGCTGCAGGAGGGGGGTATTTTAGACAATATCCTTACTTTGTTTCTAAGTACTTATTTAACCGGGCTAGTCTAAATCAGACACGGCCACAAATTTTTTACTTACACCCTTGGGAAATAGATCCTGATCAGCCGCGAGTAAAAGGCGCTTCTTGGTTTTCACGATTCAGGCATTATACTAATATTCAACGTTGCTTACCGCGCTTAGAGAGGTTGGTTGACGATTTTTCTTTTTCTACGGTAAGTGACAGTTTATTGGGTGTAAATACCAACCTGACAGTAAATGCTTCTGACTTGGTCAGATAAAAGCTGAACAAGGAGTTTCAATGAATGATAAAAAACATAATATTCGATGGCATGATCACTTAGTTCAACGTGATCAACGTGCGAATCAAAAAGATCAAAAACCTTGTATGATCTGGTTTACCGGTCTTAGTGGTGCAGGTAAGTCTACCGTTGCAAATGCTTTGGATTGCCTATTACATGAGCATAATAAACATACTTACTTATTAGATGGCGATAATGTGCGTCATGGCCTCAATCGAGACTTAGGTTTTTCAAATGTTGATAGGGTTGAAAACATCCGAAGAATTGGTGAAGTTGGTAAACTCTTTGTGGATGCAGGCTTAATTGTATTATCAGCCTTTATTTCACCATTTCGATCTGATCGTCAAATGGTGAGAACCTTATTCCCCGCTGGAGAGTTTATTGAGGTGCATATTAGTACCACTCTGGAAGTTTGTGAGCAACGTGACCCAAAAGGACTTTATAAAAAAGCCAGAGCAGGGCAAATTAAGAACTTTACAGGCATCGATTCAGCTTATGAAGACCCAATTGATCCTGAAATTATTATTGATGCAGGTGAGTTAAAGGTAGGTGATGCCGCTCAGAAAATATATCGGTATTTGTGTGATCATGACTACGTGTAGTCTTCACTTTGTTAGCTGACCAAACTTTGGTTAGCGATGAGTGCTTGAAAGAAATGGAGTAATTAAAGTCAGTGTTAGATGCTTTATTGGATAAGAAAGGGGGGCTGTCTAGGCAAATTGGTAAAGCCAAGAAAGCTGGTGAGCCAATTAATGACTTACTTGAAGAGATGAAACAGGTTTCTTTGCAAATCAAGTCGATTAAGTCTGAGTCAAAAGCTAAACAGTCTGAAGAAGGGGCTAAACAGAATGTTGAGTTGGTTCAAGTGCCTTCTAGCCCAGCACTATTCATGTCTCTGATGTCATCTGAATCTCAAAAAATTGAAGCTGTAAATGTGAAACTGTTGGAAGGCAATGAGCATGCATCGGCTTGGGATAGCTATATATCCAATAAAGAGAATTCATCTATTTACCACCATTGGTCTTTTAAAAACATTATTTACAAAGCCTTTGGGCATACTACTTTGTACGTTGCAGCCTTTGATCGTTCCGGTGAAATTTGTGGCGTTCTACCAGCAATTGAGATGAATAGCCGATTGTTTGGGCATTTTATCGTATCATTGCCTTTTTTCACTTATGGTGGGATGTTAGCCGAAAACGAGGTGATTGAAGAAAAACTATGTGCGTGCTTATATGACTATGCCGCGAGCAATAACGTGGAGCATGTTGAAATCCGTGCGACGCATGCTAGAAAAAACTTTAGTTCTACCGCTCCCTGTAAAGACAGTAAAGTATCGATGGTACGAGCTTTACCTGATGAAAGTGATCAATTATGGTCAGATATTGGTACTAAAGTAAGGGCCCAAATCAAAAAATCAAAGCGTTTCTCTCTTGCCATTAAATTTGGTAAAACTGAATTAATCGATGACTTTTATGCTGTCTTTTCAGAAAATATGCGAGATTTGGGTACCCCTGTTTATTCTAAAGATTTCTTTTTAACGCTGCTGAAGTCGTCGCTTTCTCAACAATTTGATATTGGCGTCGTTTACTTTAAAGAAAAACCCGTCTCATGCTGCTTTTTGATGAAACATCAAAGCATGATGGAGATTCCATGGGCCTCTACCTTAAACTCTGTAAATCATATGAATGTTAATATGTTTATGTATTGGGAGGTGCTCGTAAAAGCGATAAACGATAAATGTGACTTTTTTGATTTTGGACGCTCCTCCAAAGATGCAGGTACTTATCGATTTAAAAAGCAATGGGGGGCCTCTCCTCAGCAATTATATTGGTATTATTGGTTACCTTCTGGCGCAACATTGCCAGAGTTAAATCCAAATAATCCTAAATACAAGTTATTGATTAATGTCTGGCAGCGGCTTCCTGTTTGGGTAACTAAACTTATAGGGCCGCCCGTGGTTAAGTTTTTGCCATAATGCAAGTGATTGATTACACAGGGGTTTGATGATCAAAGTACTATTCAGAGCGATGGTGTTTATTAATTGAATTTTTTATGCCCTTGGTTATGTAAAAAAATATGGTTTGGATTCTCTATCAATTGGGTGGCAATAGGTGCCAGCCGATTTCCATTCTATCCTCAATAAACGGATACTCGATTTATGAGTAATGAATATACCGTTACACTTCATGCTTTAGAGGATGTGACAAATTTGGAAGAAGAGTGGTTGAGTCTAGAGGCTAGATGCAATTGCTCCTTTTTTCTGTCGTGGACATGGATAAGCTCATGGGTTAATACCTTTAAACCAGAATGCCACGTGCTCAAAGTTCAGTACGCCGGAAGCGTTGTTTCCTTAGCGCTCTTGACTAAGAGTAGATTTTCAGCTCCGTTCCGCTTTTCTGCTACTCGCCTGCATATTCATCAAAAAGGGAACGCTATATGTGACCAAGTGTGGACGGAATATAATGGTTTTTTGGTAGAAAGTGCTCACGAGACTCAATCGATACAAGCTTCAATGGGATTTTTATCTAAACATTTTTCTGATTGGGATGAGTTGGTTGTTGGCGCAGTCACGAAAAAAGATGCTGCTTTGCTTCAAAGTACTTCTGGTCTCGAGCGTCATGATTTATGGAGTTCGCCTTCATATGGCGTGGACTTGAAAAAGATAAGAGATAACCAGCAAGATTACTTAGGTTCATTGTCAAGTAATACGCGTTATCAAATTCGACGTTCTTTTAGATTGTATGAACAAGAGGGTGAGCTAAGCCTTATACATGCCACCGATCTGGATACTGCGCTTGAATATCTAAATGACGTTGCACCTCTGCATCTGAAGCGTTGGGGGGAGGGAATTAGCCAGAGTGGGTTTGCCAATGCAAACTTTGTAGCATTTCATGAAAATCTAATTAAAATCGCGTGGCCAAAAAAGCAAATTGACTTTATTAAGGTGCAGAGTGGCACAAGGGTAGTCGGGTTCTTTTATAATTTTATTTATCGGGGGACGGTGTACTTCTATCTTAGTGGTTTAGCCAGAGAGGGTAACTCTAAACTTAAGCCAGGCTTGTGTGGGCATGCATTATCTATTCAATATTACCTAGATTTAGGGCTTAATTATTATGATTTTATGGGAGGAGATGAAAGGTATAAGGCTAATTTAGGTGAGCAGCATGATGAATTATTTCAAATAGCGCTTAAACAACCTCTTTTCAAATTTAAAGTGGAGACTTTACTGAGAAAGATAAAGAACTATTAGCTATTACGCTTTATTGAACGTTTAATAATTCTACCTCTGTTATTTTATCTCATTTGAAGTGTTCTAGAAGTGTATGCGTCTGTCCATCGGAAGTTAATAGTTTATTCTTGTTGTCTGCTTTCAAGTTATATTTTCTGTAGATAAACAATTTTGCCCAAATTCGTCACTCTTTAACTCTTTCTATTTTTTAGCTCTGTCCTTCTATGAGCTAGAGTGTTCGTAAAGCCTTTTAATAGCTTTCCTTTTTGGTTGAGGTTTAACATCGCAGCCAATAACTTACTTGTTTGACGTATAGCGTAGTGCGTATTGTTATTGAATTCATTTGTAAGCACGGTAATGATAATTATTTTTTATAATTTATTGTTTCGCCATATTAGTTAAAATATGCGGCAAAAAAGTATAAAGATAAGTACCATTGGAAAATTCTCAAAGAAATTGCGCCGGGACGGTTGCTTTGAGCTATAGCCTTAGTTACATTCACCTTACTAAAATAAATGCACAGGGTTAACAGGATGGATTTAAATAAATTTGGGCTTCGTTTACTGAGTAGCTTGCTAATACTAACATTAGTGGCATGTAGCGACCCTGATCAAGAGCAAACCAACGCAGTACACTTGGATCGGGCTGCTGCTTATCAGGGTCAAGGTCAATATAAGGCTGCAATCATTGAATATAAAAACGCCGTAAAAAGGTCAAACAGTGATGTAGAAGCCATACTTCAGTATGCCAATATGTTGAATTATTTGGGGCATTATGAGGCCGCTCTGAATTTATTAGAGCAGCCAAAGGGGCTGAAAACTGAAGCATATTACGTGGTATTAGTAGAAACTTTTATGGGCATGAATAAATATTTGTCCGCAGAAGCAACATTAAAAGATTTCCTCACTTCAAACTCTAATGAAATCAAATTTCTTGAAGCTGAAATTCAACTTGGATTAGATGAGATAAAAGCTGCGAGTAAATTATATGACCAGATTTTATCTGAAAATGGTTCCGATAATGCGGCTTTACTAGGTAAAGCAAAAATTTTAGTTCGTGATGGGGATACTGGTACGGGTGCAGCGCTTGAATTGCTTAATAAAATTCAAAAACAAAGTGATTACTATAATAAGGGGCGTATTTTAACTGCTGGTATCCAGCTTGCTCAAAACCAGTTGGAAGCGGCAGAGGAAACTCTGAGTGAGTTGTTATCTAGTTTTTCAAACACGGATATCATGGAACCAGAAAAAGCTCTGGTATTGAAACGTTTAGCTTATGTGTTGACTCGACAAGGCAGAACAAATGAAGCTTATATTTATACTAAATTATTAGCAGAGGCTTTTCCTGGTGCTAATGAAGTACAGGAGAAATATAAAAGTGCGGTTGAGAAGTTTCAGGAGAAAGAGTTAGATGAGGCTAAAAAAATTCTTTTAGCCATTCTGGAAGACTACCCATCGTATAAAAAAGCGACCCAATTGTTAGGTGTAATAAGTTACTTAAATGGCGATAATGAGCTAGCGTCTAAATATTTGTCAGAAAGTGTTGATCCTGAAACCGCTAATCCTGTGGCCAAGCATATTTATGCTGCGACTAACTTAAAATTAAATGATCCCAAAAAAGTATTAGAAATTTTAGAGCCAGGCATTGATAAGGCGACCTCTTCTGAAACACTAGCGCTTTATGGCTTGGCTGCAATTTCCGATAAACAGTATTCTAAAGGTGAGTTAGCACTTAAAAAGGGTGTGGAACTAGACCCTTCCAATATTCGTATTCGTTTGGCTTTGGCTAGTTTGTATCGTAACGAGCTCCACAAGGATACTGATAAAGAATGGGAGCAGTTATCGAAAGCTTTTGAGCGTGCGCCTAAAGATAAGTTTGTGTTAAAAGAAATGGTGAGTTACCACTTGCGTTTTAACGGAATAGATAAAGCGGCACAATTTATTGATACTGCGTTAAATAAAAACCCTCAAGACTATGCGACAAACTTGATAGCTGGTTTTTTTGCAATGAATCAGGGGGGCTTAGAAAAGGCACTTGGTTTGTATGCTCAGGCGATTAAAGTAACAGTCAATGATGAAGAGCGTAAGGGGGCTTTGTTTGCCAAAGGACAGGTTGAAGCATCTTTAAAACGTTACGCTGAAGCAGAAAAAACATATAAGGTGCTAGTACATGACTTTCCTGAAAGTGAGTGGGGTTATAAAGGACTCCTTTCAGTTTCTACGCTAATCAGTGGTGCTGAAACAGCAATCCAAAAGTTAGAGGGTGTTGCTAAGGAATCAACTCAAACTACAGCTTATGCAGTGCTAATAAAATCGGTACTGCTAAGAGGGGATATCGATGCGTCCATGGCCTATCTTGAGAAAATTAAGGATATCGATCCTAAAGATGAATCTATTGAAACGCTTAAGTTCACAATTGATTATGCAAAGGCTTATAAGGCTTTGAAGCTTAAAAAGTTTGAAAAGGCGAGAGCACTAATTGCGCCCATTCTAGTTTCTCAACCTGATAACTTAAAGGTACTATCGTTTTTAGTTGATTTAGAGTTGAGAGCGGGCAAGTTCAATGAAGCGACTAAAGTACTTGCTCAGCTTGAAAACTTAAGTCCAAGTCTACCTGTTATTGTATTGTTAAAAGGTGAGTTGGCGTTCAAGAATAATGATTTAGAGAAGGCGAAAAAACAATTTTCAAAAGCTTGGGCTAGTTATCCTTCTGAGGTTTCTGGTGAGAAGTTATTTAGGGTTTTGGGGATGTTGAATCAGAAATTAGATCAGGATGAACTCTTGAGTAGTTGGTTAACTAAATTTCCAAATAGTCCTCTAGCATTGCTTTATCAGGCAGTTAATCATCAACAGAAAGGTGATCAGACCAAAGCCATTGTCGGGTATGAAAAAGTACTTAAAGTGGCCCCTAATAATGTGATGGCTTTGAATAACTTAGGTTGGATCTATTTTGAAAAAGGTGATGATACTGCACTTAAACTGTTAAAAAGAGCATCTGAATTGGCACCTGGGAGTGCTGCAGTTTTAGATAGTTATGGGTGGGTACTGGCGAAAAGTGGTCAAGTTGACGAGGGGCTGGTTTATCTTGAAAAGGCAAATAAACTTTCGCCAGAAACTCAAGAAATTTCAGACCATCTTGCAACAGTTAAAAAGATGTAAGTTTTAAAAAATCTTTCGCTGTCGGCTGGTGTAAGCGAAGAGAATCCCAACAAATGTATTGTTCATTTACAATGTTGGGATTTACTTAGTTTTCCATTCAGTTATTTTTCGCTTGTCTCTCCAGTATTTATACCAAGCTTTTCCGTTAAGTTATACAAGGTTGGACGTGTAATACCGAGAAGTCTTGCCGCTTGGGCCATATTATTTTGTGCCGCCTGTATGGCTTGTGTGATCGCAGACCTTTCAGCATCGTCACGAATCTTTCGTAAATTCAAAGCTTCTTCTGTATTGGTTGAAGTTTCGCGCAGTTCTAAGTCTTCTGTTGTGACTTTTTTATCGTCGGCCATGATAACAGCACGTTTCACCTTGTTAATGACTTCGCGAACATTACCTGGCCAGTTGTAGCTTTTTATGGCCCGCATTGCATCTTCACTAAAAGAAAGGTTGGGCCGATTCATCTTTTGGCAAATGGTTTTTAGTAGTGCTTGCGCAATGATGATTGAGTCTCCTTCTCTATCTCTAAGAGGGGGGATATTTAAGGTGATTTCACTTACTCTGTAATAAAGATCTTCCCGAAATAAGCCTTGTTCAATGTGGCTTTGGAGATTTTGATGAGTCGCGCACACAACACGAACATCTACAGGTATTACTTTTATGCCACCTATTCTTTCAATAACGCGTTCTTGTAAAAAGCGAAGTAGTTTGACTTGTAATGGTAATGGCATATCTCCTATTTCATCTAAAAATAATGTGCCGCCATGCGCGAGCTCTATTTTTCCCTGTTTTCTCTGCGTGGCACCTGTAAAGGAGCCTTTCTCATGTCCAAATAACTCACTTTCAAGTAAGTTTTCAGGAATTGCACCACAGTTGATTGCTGAAAATGGCTCATCAGACCTGGGGCTAAGTTGATGAATAGCTTTGGCTAAAACTTCTTTTCCGGTACCTGTTTCTCCAAGCAGCAGCGTAGTCACGTCCGCAGGCGCGATTTTCTCAATCATGCGACAGATATCTAACATTTTTGGACTACTGGCAATAACGCCCTTTATCGTAGAGGTTGAGTTGCCAGTGCTGAGCTCTTGATTCTCTTTTTCAAGCTCATAAAGTCTAAAGGCACGGCTAACGATAAAAGAAAGTATATCTGCGTCAAGAGGCTTCTGAAAAAAGTCACAAGCACCAAGGCCAATGGCGGTTACTGCATTTTGTTTTTCTTCGCGACCCGTGACCACAATGACTTTTGTGTTAGGTGCTAGTTTTAGAATTTCTTCTAGCGCTTTAAATCCTTCAGTTGCCCCGCCGGGGTCGGGCGGCAAGCCTAAATCAAGCGTGACTACTTGAGGTTCGATTCTTCGTAGTTGTGATAAGGCTGCTTCACGGTCAGAAGCAATGAAGACTTCCATATCTTCAAAGCACCAACGCATCTGGCTTTGCAGCCCTGGGTCATCTTCAATGATAAGTAGCTTTTTCTTCACAGTTTTTTGTTTCCTTTCAGTTGTTTGTAATAAAGTAGATACTATTTTCCTAGTATTGGTATTTTTAGTGTAAAGCAGGTACCTATTTCAAGTTGGCTGGTGACACTGATGGCACCGCCAATTCTACGTAAGTATTCACGGCTCTGATAAGCCCCTATACCCATTCCTGTTAATCCTTTTGTACTTTTAAAGGGTTTAAATAGCAAATTATTGACGAAATCATCGCTCATTCCACAGCCACTATCTTGAACAAATATAAATATATAACCCGGTGCTAATTTGGTTGTAATGGAAATTTCACCGTCTTTTGGGGTTGCATCTAAAGCATTTTGTACAATATGGCCAATCACCGATTTCAATTGTTCTTTATTTGCGTGTATTTGTAATTCTTTTTCTGGGTATTCGAGTGATGGAATAGGATTTGAGTTCTTATGGGATTCATAGACTTCAAGTAATATAGGGCTTAGTGCTACAATTTCTGTTGTTTCATCTTGTGTTGGGTTGTGAATTTGATGAAGGAGATGTTCCATCTTTTCAACGGTATGGCTAGTTGTACGAATCATATCTTCGATAAATTCGGGGTTTGTTTTATGTCGTTCTGCATTTTTGACTAGCAAAGAGAGTTGCGCAATGATTGTTTTTATATCGTGTACTAAAAATGCAGAAGTCTGATTTACCGCTTCAAATTGTCGAGCGGCGCCTAAACGTTCTTGAGAATTAGCTTGTTCAAGATAGCTACATGCTTGCTGAGACACTATTTTCAATAAATCGTAGTTTTCCCAGTTTAAATCAAGTGAGGCTATAGGTTCACATAAGAGCACTATACCAACGATATTATTACTCACGCCTAAAGGGATGAGTAACCAGGGTTGTTCTTGTTTGAGTATATCGTCAGGAATCTCAATTAAGTCATATTTCGTTGGATCGAGCATATATTCATCAAGATTGATGACCCACTCATTATTTTTAAAATAATTAATAAGGTCAGAATTAGATTCGATAGCTTCGAATTTTTTATTTTTTAGATCCAACTTTCCGCGTGAAACAAAGTGCCCATCTTCGTCTCGCCCCCAGATGGCACCAGAGCGGCTACCTACAAGATCGCCCAGTATTTTAATGATTTCTGTCGGAAGTTCATTTTGTTCAGTGACGTTTATTTTGCTATGGGTGTTTGTTAGTGCATCGGTGCTTTTGATCCATTCGTCTCGATAGTCATATTTGTAATCGAAAAAATTCTTACTAATAAAAACCATGATTTTAGCGCGAATGATAGGTGAGCTAACAAGGATAACGAGGATGAGAATACCTAGGAAAATAAATAAAACACGTAAGGCTTCGCCCCAGGAGCCGCCGAAGATACTTATATAATAACCGCCGGCAGAAATTATTAATAAGTAAATACCTGCGATAATGAGAGTGGTTGAATGAAATATCATCTGCCGAGAGACATGCATGCCAATGGGCTGTTTTCGGCTATTAATCATAGTGAGCGCAATGAGTGGTGCTGCAAGTGTGTTTATGGCGCCTCGCGAATCCCACAGAGCGGTAGACATTTGTTGGAATAAAAGGGCGTCTGAATACATTAAAAAATCATAAAAAAACAACGAGGCCATTGCGATGGTTAGATATTTTATGCCTGACCGGCTAAAGATGCTCGCATTTTGCCAAACCTGTTCAAGTAGAAGTAGGCCAACAACCGAGATACTCACTTGTAGAATAAGTGTTGTATAGCCAGAAATAAACTGGTTGCTGGTAACGCCTTGATAGATAGTGATTGCTAGCATAAAGGCTAATAATATTAAAATGCCAGCTGTGCTGTAGAGCCGATGTTTTCCGATTGATTTTCCAGGGATGAACTGTATTCCAAGTAAGGCGTATAACACGCCAAACCAGGCGGTGTTTCGAATAAGTTCAAAGGTGTAGCGCACATAAAAAGGTACATTGACATCAAAGCCTTGCAAGGCGAGTACCGCTAACCAAACCGCTGATAATAACGATGCGACAAAAAGAGTTCTATCCGTTGCTCTTCTCAAATGCTGGCTGGCGATATAGATGGATAATAACAGATAGGCGGCTGCACCTAAGCTATGGCTAACCGTGAGAAAATTAATTTCCATTATAAAGGCAGCCTTTGCTCTCTAATGGTAAGGAGTATATAAAGAAGAGTTGTAGAGATGAATTGTGCCATTAATTTAAGTTTACTACTAAGTGGGATTGTTTTTGGAGAATATTTTAATTGTAGCAGAGTTTATATATTTGTTTGACGCAAAAAAAAGCCGAATTCGCAAAGGGGGCGAATTCGGCAATAAGTGCGAGTAATATCCATGAAAGTCTTTCAATTCTGGTAACGGCACTTCGATAACCAGTACTAATAAGTATTAGTCAGATTGATCAAAATACAACCTGATATAGCCGTTTTCTAATGATATTTTAATCTAAGTAAAAGGTTGTTCATGCTTTGAACAAGGCGCTATCTACGATTTTTTTGCTCATTCACCTTATATTTAGTAAATTTTGCTGGAAAAAACTTAATTTTGACTAAGTCTATTTGCCTTTGTTATTAATTCTTTATGTGGCCTTACTTAATAAAATTTCGTGTGTTTTAACACCATCTCTACCTGAAACTTTAACTTCATACATCATTTTATCGGCTTCGGCGAGTAAATGTTCGACAACATGCTCAGGTTTTCCGCTATAGGCTTTTGACTGCTTTAAACTGATTAAACCAAAGCTAGCGGTAATGTTAATTTCTTTATTGTCTACTTTTACAGAGATTTCTTTAAGCGCATGACAAAGTCTTGTTGCGAGTGAATGTGCGAATTTTATATCCGTCGCATGTAATAAAATGACAAACTCTTCCCCGCCATATCTGCATATCAATTCGCCATGTCTGCAGGTTTCTTTGCTGATGTTAGCAACGGCTTTTAGTACCAAATCTCCAGCAGCGTGGCCATATTTATCGTTTACGTCTTTAAAGTGGTCTAGGTCAAATAACAATAAAGATATGGGGCGCTGATGCCGAATTGCCAACGCAACTTCATCGACTGCTCTTTCAGTGAAAGCTCGACGATTAAGTAATGACGTAAGGTAATCTTCTTGTGCTAGTTTCTCTAGCTTGTTTTGACTGGACTGTAGTTCAGCAGTACGGACGAGTACCTTGGACTCAAGTTGGTGAGTAAGTGTGTTTAATGCAATTTGCTGTTGCCAATCTTGCACTAAGTAAATAATTAAGGAGGATAGGGTGAATAATGCCAATCCCCATTGGCCTGTATGTCCAATCCAAGTGATGAAACCATGGGCGCTTAGCATGTCGAGTAATAATGAAATAAATAATGTAAAAATGCCAAAAGTCATTAAACTCCCTGTGATGCCGTGTTGGTAAAACCGTTTTGTACAGCCTGTTAGCAAAGCGAGCACTAAAATAATAAAGAGTACGTCAAAGTAAGGGTAGGCATTAACGAAATTGAATGAAGTGAAAATAGATAGGCCAGCAACGCCTATGCTAAAGACTAGAGTGATGGTTAATACAATACGAGCGATTACTGGCGGTTTTTCTTTTAGCCAAGCCAAAATAATAACGGATAAAAATGCTGGAATTAGAAAATAGCAAAATGCGGCAATGTAGCGCCAAAATAAAGGTTCAAATAAAACGGTTTGGCTAAGCTCATTCTCTGAAAACATCATAATTGCTATGTTAAACGACAGTAAGCCAGTTGAAATAGCAACGGCCTTGTCTTTTTTAATGGTACCCATGACGGTGCTGATGATGCCGACTAATAGGACAAATAGAATGAGCGATAAACCGGTGAGCCCCGCTTTATAAACGTGATTGAGTAAATCGAATCGATTTCCGATAGTCGCTTCTCCAGAAAGCCCTATTGAGGGGTAGTCTGAGGAGATACGGAAATATAAGGCGTGCTGTTCATAATTGTCTGGTAGATGAAACGCATGCCAGGGCCAACCTTCAAAACGGCTACTGCCTAAGTTATCGATTTTACCAAAGTGATAAATTTTTTGTTGATTGTGAAAAGCTTCAAAGGTGAGGTCGACAGCGTTGATAAATAAATATGGGTCTCGCCAATTTCCAGATGGTAAGTCGATTTTTACCCATACAATATTTTCACCTTGTCGGTTTGGCATATTTTCGGGGAAGTCGATTATCGACCACTCTACCTGTTGGTATTGCCATTGATTTGATATTTGGTCTTTGGGTAGGTCTCCCCAATAATAGAACCAATTTCCTCTAAGTGTTTGAGGGGCGGTGTCTTGTTGTTCGGTCAATGCGTAGCTTGAGCTAGCAAAAATTAAGCATAATAATATTGCGAGAGTAGTTTTAAGGCGAAAAAAAATCATTGATGTAGGTGGTTCACTTTAAGTTTTTATTTGTATACGTGATGAGGTGCGGCTTTATTATAGCAGCACAACTTGTAGAGTATGGGGATAATTAATTTAATGTGTGTAATGTTGTATACATATTTATTCGCTATCTGCATAATTATACGACTTGTGTATAAACTTGTGTAAGGTAGAAGAATAAATGAATGATTGGCATTTTGCTCGCCCAGAATTGGCATCCAAATTATTAAAAATATTTGAAGTGGGGATTACTTCGAACATTGCTTTAATTGCTCCTCGTCGAAAAGGCAAAACACTATTTTTATTAAGTGATCTTGCGCCGGAAGCCCAGTCTCACGATTATATTCCTATTTATGCGAGTTTATGGCAGAACATGGATTCTCCACATGAAGGTTTGATTGGTGCTTTGGAAGAAGCGGTTCGTTCTATTTCAAATAAATCAGTTCTAAAACGATTGTTCGATGCGAAAATAAAGAAGGCAACGGTTTCAAATGAACTTTTAGGAAAAATGGATATCGAGTTTTCTGGTGCGCCACAAAAAGCACAGCCGGATGATTTGATGTTATTAGATCGTCTTATAGGTGAGCTGGTGAGCCTAGCAAAAAATAAAACAGTACTTCTACTGGTGGATGAAATACAGCACCTATCGACCAGCCCCTCATTTGACCCGCTAGCGCATGCATTAAGAACTTCGTTAGATAAGCGTCAAGGAGCTGTAAAAACAGTTTTTACAGGGTCTTCCCGGCACTATATGAATTTGCTATTTAATGAATCTAAATCACCGTTCTATCACTTCGTAGATCAAGTGCCGTTTCCTGATTTAGAAATAGAGTTTATCGATTTTTTACGTAAAAGGTTACATGAGGAGTACTCACTTTCTTTTGCAATTAGTTCTCTACAGCAAGCATTTGAAGATTTCGACAGATCACCTTATTGGATGATGAAAATGATTTCTTATTTGGTAACGTTTGAGAATCGTTTAAAGAACGCTGTCGATTACACGATGGTTGTGATGGAGGCTTCTGAAGGGTTTACGGAACTAGCCAATTCAATGAAACCGATCGATATTCTTATTTTCGCTGCACTGTGTGAAAATCAAAGCCCTTTTTCTGAGGAAATATTAAAGAAGGTTGCGAATGAAACTGAATTGAAGGGGATAGCAAGTAATGTTCAGCGCTCCCTTAATCGTTTAAAAAACTCAAATATAATCAGTCAAACCGTCAGTCGCACTTATCATGTCGAGAAACCGGGTTTGCGAAAGTTTCTAGAAAACAAATAAAGATACTGTTAAATACTATTTAGATTTGGTGGTTACTCCCTAATTTAAATTCAGATAAAATTTATAAAAGGTAAGCGAAATGAATAGGGATGCAGCGCATCAAGCGTTAAAAAAATATTTTGGTTATGACGCCTTTCGCTTAGCTCAAGCCTCAGTTATTGAGCGAACACTCAATCAACAGTCGAGCTTGGTGATTATGCCCACGGGCGGTGGTAAATCTATTTGCTATCAGCTTCCTGCTGTTTTACTCGATGGTTTAACGATTGTTGTTTCGCCCTTAATTGCGTTAATGCAAGACCAAGTGGCCGCCTTACAAGCAAATGGTATTTATGCAGAGGCCTTGAATAGCGCTTGCACTAGTGAAGAAGAATTCCGCATTAAGCAACAAATAGCTTCGGGAGAACTAAAGCTGTTGTATGTCTCACCAGAACGCGCTGTTTCATGGGTTTTTTTACAGTGGGTGCGTGATATAAAAATATCACAAATAGCGATAGACGAGGCGCATTGTGTCTCGATCTGGGGTAACGACTTTCGCCCGGAATATACGCGTTTAACTGAGCTGACGCAGTTATTTCCTTCAATCTCGGTAGCAGCTTTTACGGCGACAGCAGATACCGCGACACAACAAGATATTCGCCAACAGCTTCAACTTCTGGACTGTGAAGTATTTGTTTCAAGTTTCGAGCGTAAGAATATTGAAATTGATGTTCTGCCTGCGAAGAACCGTATTCAAATCATCTATCAGTTTCTTGAGGGACATCAGCAACAAGCGGGAATTGTGTATTGTTTAAGTCGACGCAGTACTGAGGAAACGGCTGCAAAGTTAAGGACCGCTGGCTATAAAGCGAGCCATTATCATGGTGCGATGAACAGTGAAGATCGAGCGACTACTCAGGAAAAATTTCTACGCGACGAGGTTCAAATTGTCTGTGCGACGATCGCCTTTGGTATGGGAATCGATAAACCTAATATTCGTTGGGTTATCCACTATAATCTGCCGAAAAATATCGAAAGCTATTATCAAGAAATTGGTCGAGCCGGCCGAGACGGCGAATATGCACAAGCGCTTTTGTTTGCGGGTTACGGTGATATGAAAACGCTAACAGGCTTCGTAGAAGACAGTGGTGCGGACCCCACTTTTAAACAGGTTCAACTCGCTAAGTTAAGCCGTATGTGGGAGTTTACCCAAACGCTTTCATGTCGCACTAACTTTATTCTTAACTATTTTGGTGAGTATAGAGAAAAGGAATGCGGGCACTGTGACCGCTGCTTGAACCCTCCGCTTACGTTTGATGGTACGATTATCGCACAAAAGGCGTTATCAGCTTGCCTTCGTTTAAGGAAGCGAGGCGAGAGTGTCGGCATTAATATGTTAATCGATATTTTGCGTGGCTCATCTGGGCGAGAGCTTATGGAGCGAGAGTTCAATACGATTGTCACTTACGGTGCAGGCAAGGATCTTACCTGGAAGGACTGGTCTCACTATATTACTCAGTTGATTGACCGAGGTTATCTGGCGATTGATTTTACGCAAGGTAATGTTCTGCACCGGACAAAACTCTCTGATGATGTACTAAGAGGGTCTACATATGTGATGCTCTGTGAGCCTCAAGATATAAAGCTTAGCAAGAAAGAGTTGAAGTCAGCTGATTTAAGTCATGAAGAAAGTGAGCTTTTGGATGCCTTGAAAACGTTACGGCGAAGTATTGCTGAAGGTAACAATGCGCAGGCCTATACCATTTTTTCTGATGCCACCTTGAAAGACATGGTTAAACTTAAGCCTGGAAATTCCGCGGCCTTTTTAAAGGTAAGTGGGGTAGGTGAGCACAAAAATGAAAAGTATGGTGATGCTTTTCTTTCACTGGTATGTTCATTGGTTGCAGAAGAAAATAGGCTGATTGCCAACCCTTCTCCTATGTCAAAAGCGATAAAGAAGACACCATCGAGTGACTTTGCGATGCCTAAAATTGGTGATACTCAAAAGGAAACCTTTGAGTTATATAAAAACGGGCTTTCAATTAAGGAAATTTCCAAAGAGAGAAACCTTAAGCCCACAACTATTCAGGCGCACTTGTATCGACTAGCATTTCACGGTGAGTGTGTTGATATCACACCGATGATTTCGGATGTTCAAATTGAAGCAATACAACAGTCATGGTTGCAACTTGGTAAGCCAACAAAGGTTAAACCTGTTTTTGAAAGCGGTAGTGGTCAATTTGAATGGGAGCAGATCCGCTATGCGGTAAGCCTTTACCTTAAGTATGAAGAAACAATAGCAATATAAGGTTCATAGGTTCCTGTTGTACACCTCCTGCTTATGTCCGCCATAAAATTTCTGGTTTGATACATTGTGCTTACGTCATTAAGCACAATAGCATTTCCCAGCCAATAAAATATTATTTACTTATAAATAGAGTGCCATCTGTTACTGGTCAAAAATCAAAGTTTAAAGAAGCTAAAATCATAATTGCTTTTGAAATTCTATTACTCGTTTTATCGGTATTTTCATCACTCCTGCTAACAGCGCTTAGAATGATACAAGTGTGTTCATGCGTGGCATCAAATAGTGCTGATTTTTCATTTTCTTTTAGTTCATGAGGTAGTTTTGTGAATATTTCGCTCAGTGATAAATACAGGGCAAAGATAGACTGTTTAACTTTACTTGAGCAGTTAATGCGAAGTTCTAGGCTAGCAGGGTGTTGATCATTTTCTGGAATAAATTGTAAGTAAGAACATGTTTGCCCATCTTGCATGCTGGCTAGGTTAGATATTGTCTCACTTATTGTTTTCTGATTGAGTTTGTCATTAAGGGTCTCTGTTTTTATACCTTCTAAAGAAGCAACTAAGGCAAGTGATTCTTTATGGTTAGGCTCACCACAATAGCTTGCTAAGTAATTAATAATGGTGGCTTTTTGGTTTAAAACTCTTAACTGGCTAGCGACATTTGCTAATAGCGAGGGGGTTGAGAGAGGGATAGAAAATTGTGCGCCTACGATTTCATCATCCCATTGATGCTCAGCTATGAGCCTGCGTTGCTCCGTTAGCCTCCTG